>Ga0155449_1289_pt1 | contig 24547 bp, 18 predicted proteins | sample RifCSPhighO2_02_FD_111897 | JGI IMG/M metagenome (GOLD analysis project Ga0155449, IMG submission 111897) | Pseudomonadales bacterium RIFCSPHIGHO2_02_FULL_60_43 | reverse complement strand
CCTTCTCGAGCATGTCGATGGGGTAGCGCTTGCCGTAGAAATGCCCGGGGATGTCCAGGCTGATCAGGTCGACATAGCGCACTTCGGGGTTGGCGGCGCGGAAGGCACGGACTTCGCTGAGCAGGTCGGGGAATACTGTTGTTATTGTCATGGCGGCTATCTGCGCGGGTCAGGTGAAGACCCAAAGCACTCGTGTGGGGGAATCGGAAAGGTTGGCGTAGCGAAACTGCGCATGCGGTGGCAGCTGGAAGCTGTCGTTCGGGCCGAGGGTGACCGGCTCGGCGGCGTCGCCGTACCAGATCGTCAATTCGCCTTCGAGGACGAAGCCGCCTTGCTCGGAACTGTCGTTCAAATGCCCGTCGCCGCTGGTGGCGCCCGGGTCCAAACGGCTTTCGAGCATGGAGAAGCCGCCAGCCATGGTTGGCGAGGCGAGTACATCGGTGATGCCGCCGGCGTAATACAGCGTGCGGCGCTCGCCGGGACGGGTGACCCAGGGCACGTCGCGCGGCTTGCTCAGGCTGTAGAAATAGGTGGTCGGCACGCCGAGGGTTTCGCTGATGGCGGTGAGGTCGGCCACGGTTGGGCGTGACAGGCCGCGCTCGACCTGGGAGAGAAAGCCCACCGAACGGTCGATTCGCGCGGCCAGCTCACCCAGGGTGAGGTTCTTGTGCTTGCGCAGGTCGCGGATCAGGATCGCCAGACCTTCGACTTCTTCCTGCATATCCATGGTCAACTTCCTTAAATGACATCGCGCAGGCGATACCAGGCCTTGCCCACGGCCTCGATCGGCGCCGCCAGCAGATCACCGCCGGGGAAGCGAGGGTTGCTCAGGCCCTGGTACAGCTCGAGCAGGTCGGCGTCACCGAGGATCGCATCGCTGACTGCGCGGGCGGCAGCCAGGGTCGGCAGGATGCCGTGGCCGGAGAAGCCCTGCAGCCAGTACTTCTGTCCACTGCGGCCGACATCCGGGGTGCGGTGCATGGTGCAGTCGATATGCCCGCCCCAGCCGTAGTCGATCTGCACGCCGCGCAGTTGCGGGAACACCCGCTCCAGATAAGGTCGGGTGGCTGCCGGCACGTCCGCGGGGATACCACCGAGGTAGGTGCAGCCGCCGCCGAACAGCAGGCGGTTGTCCGGGGTGACACGGAAGTAGTCCGGTACGAACTGGTTGTCGATGGCGCAGGTGCCGCGGGGGAACAGTGAGCGCGCCAGCTCCGGGTCCAGCGGCGCGGTGGCGACCTGGTAGGAACCGACCGGCAGCAGGCGCTTCGACAGTTGCGGATCGAGCTTGTCGATATAGGCATTGCAGGCCAGTACCAGCACGTTGCTGCGGATCTCACCCTGTTCGGTGCGGGCCACATAGCCTTCAGCCGTTTCGTGGTATTCGAGCGCCTTGCTCTGCTCGAAGATTTTTCCGCCCGCCTTCTCGATGGCATCGGCCAGACCCTGGGCGAGTTTCAGCGGGTTGAGGTGGGCGGCACCGCTGTCATGCAAGGCAGCGAGGTAGCGCGGGCTGGCAATCCACTCTGGCAATTGCTCCTTGGGGATAAAGCTCAGCTGCGTATAGCCGTACTTCTGCTCGGCTTCTTCCAGGCTCTCCTGCAACTGGCGCACACGGCGCGGCAGCACGGCGGTGTAGATCGCGCCGGTGCGGTAATCGATATCGAAGTTGTGCCGCTCGGGCAGCTCGCGCATTTCTTCGGCGGCCCAGACCATGCTGTCCCACAGGCGGCGGGCGCGTTCCAGGCCGAGGGCCTTCTCGAACGGCGGCATATCGCAGGACCAGCCCGGCAGCGCCTGGCCACCGTTGCGCCCGGAGGCCGCCCAGGCCAGACGACTGGCTTCCAGCAGCACCACCTTCTTGCCGGCGAGTGCCAGGCGCAGCGCCGTGTGCAGCCCGCTGAAACCACCGCCGATAATCAGCACATCGCATTGCAACGCTTCCTGCAGACGCGGGCGCAGCGGGATGGCGCCGGGGTAGGTGCCGGCGTAGCAGGTGCCGATGTGCTGGGCGGATTGTTTGAACATGGCGCGCCTCATGAAATTCTATTTAAATAATTTCATGAAAATCTACGCGATAAATTTCACAAAGCCAAGTCTGGCTACATCTCATCGGTCCGCCAACAAAAAAGCCGACCCTAAACAGGGTCGGCTTTTGTGCAGCGTTGGTGCGGTTTACTTGGGCAGTACGACTGAGTCGATGACATGGATCACACCATTACTGGCTTCAATGTCGGCACTCGTGACGGCTGCACCGTCGACGGTCACGCCATTGCTGGTGTCCAGCGTCAGCTCACCACCTTGTACAGTTTTCAGGCTGGTTTTTCCGGCCAGGTCAGCGGCCATCAGCTTGCCGGGTACGACGTGATAAGTGAGCACGGCGGTGAGCTTTTCCTTGTCGGCCAATAAGGCGTCGAGGTCGGCTTTAGGGATCTTGGCAAACGCCGCGTCAGTGGGGGCGAAAACGGTGAAAGGGCCTTCACCTTTGAGGGTTTCAGCAAGGCCGGCGGCGGTTACAGCGGTCACCAGGGTGTTGAATTGGCCGGCGGCAACCGCGCTGTCGACGATGTCTTTCTTGTCACCGTGCATGTCGGCGAACGCTGGCATTGCCGCGAATGTCAGTGCGGCAGTTGTGAGCATTAGGGTGCGCTTGAGGCGTTGAGTGGTCGAAGTCAGTTGGGCAAACATAAAAATCTCCTGATACAGGGTTATTTGTTTTGCATAACCTTTGTACAACAATATGCCGCAGAGTTCAGGCTTCGACATGATTTGTAAAGTTTGTCTTGCGAGCAGGCGCAGCCCATCCCGGCTGAGCGTTGGCCAGGGGTGTGAGGTGTTGGCAGGTCGAGAGGGCTGTTCGACGGCGGCTATCGCACTTGATTGCGTCCGCCGTGTTTAGCGGTGTAGAGCGCGCGGTCGGCCTTATCCAGCAGGTCGTCGGCACTTGCAGGTGCATCATCGGTGGAGGCAATACCGGCGCTCAGCGTGACCGAAAATTGCTGGCCGTCGGCAATAAAGTGCAGGTCGGCAAAGCGCTGGCGAATTTCATCAAGAATCCGTAAGGCTTGATCGGGCGGGCAGTCCGGTAGCACCACGAGGAACTCTTCGCCGCCGTAACGCCCCAGGCTGTCGATGCGCCGCAGGCGCTGGCGCAGCAAGTTGGCCAGGGCACGAATCACGTTGTCACCGGCGGCGTGGCCGTAACTGTCGTTAACCTTCTTGAAGAAGTCGATATCGAGCATGGCCACGCTGGCGGGTTTGCCGCTGCGCTGCGCACGTTCCAGCTCGACTGCCGCCTGCTCTTTGATGTCGGCATGTTTGAGTAGCCCGGTGAGGCTGTCGCGCGACAGCGCATTGCTCAGCAGGCGCGCGCGCTGGGCGCGGGAGAACACGGCGGCGACCAGGGCGTTATCGGAAATCGGTTTGGTGACGAAGTCATCACCGGCCTTGATCAGTGCGTTCATCTGCCGGTTGATATCGGTTTCTGCCGACAGGTAAACGATGGGCACACGCAGCCAGTCGTCGTTCATGCGGATGATCTGCGCCAGCTCGGGACCGGTACAGCCAGGCATGCTCACGTCTAGCAGCACCACCTCGGGGTTGAAGCTGCGCATGCGGGCGAAGATATCGGCCGGTTCGTGAAGCATCTCCACCAGCATATTGGCGCCGCGCAGAATCAGGCTGAAGCGGCTGGCCAGTTCGCGGTCATCATCGATGATCAGCACCCGATACGGTTCCCCCTGTTGCTGGGCAAAACAGCGCTCCAGGCGGTTTTCCAGTTGTGGGATGTCGACTGGCTTGGTGAAAAAACCCATGGCGCCAACGCGCACGGCTTCAAGGTAGGTGGCGAAATCGTCCTGGGTGGTGATCACCAGCAGCGGCAGCGGTTCATCCAGGCGTTGTTGCAGGCTGGCGGCATATTCCAGGCCGGTGAGGCTTTCGTCAGGCAGGTTGACGTCGACGATCAGCGCATCGGGCAGTTGTTGTTGCAGTGCGTGGTCGAGGTCGGCGATATGGCTGAAGTGTTCGGCGTGATAGCCGAAGTTGTTCAGTGTCAGGCGCATGTTTTCGCCAATCGCCAATTGATCTTCGAGGATATAAATGCGCCGCGCACTGCTGTTAGGCCGTGGCGGTTTGACTGCGCGGGTGGCGGCTTCCTGCCCGCGTTCGGCTTGAAACTGCTGAAGTGCGAGTTGCTGCAGGCTGTGGCTGAAGTCCTGCAGGCTCTGTTGTTCCTTCTGCAGGGTTTCCAGCCACTGATCGGCTTCCTGTTCCAGCTCGCGGGCGCGCTGGCCCAGGCTGCTGAAACCAAAGGTGCCAGCGGCGCCGGCCAGTTTGTGTAATTGGTCGCGCAGGCTTTGCAGGTGCTGCAGCTGCTCCTGCGGGTCGGCGGCGTGCAACAGGCGTTCGGCGTTCTGTGCGAGGGCGGGCAGTTCTACCTGCAGGCGCACGGCGAAGGCGTTGCTTAACTGCTGCAGGTGTTGCTGCAGTTCATCAGCGGTGTTTTTGCCTTTACTCATGGGCCACTGCATCGGGTCGAAGGGTTTGATGATCACATCGCGGGCGCCGAGGCTGCGGTAATGGGCGATTTCCGCCGGTTGCACCTTGGCGGTCATAAAGGCCACTGGCACCTGGTTGATGTCGATCAGCCGGGCGATCTGCGCCAGGGTTTGCGGGCCGTCCATGTCCGGCATCATCACGTCTAGCAGGATAAAGTCCGGGGCAAAGCCCTGCAGTTGATCCAGGGCGTCCCGGCCGGATGAGCAGCTGAGCACCTGAAAACCGCCCACTGCTTCCAGCGCGAGCTTGGCCACGGCTTGGATGGAGGGGTCGTCTTCCACGTGCAAAATACGCTGTAGCTCAGACATGCCGGGTTTCCTCAGGGCTGGCTTCTTGGGCCAGGGTAGTCAGTTCAAACCAGAAAGTCGCGCCATGACCGGGGCTTGAGTCGAAACCGATGTGACCGTTCATCCGCTCGATGATTTCCTTGCTGATCGCCAGGCCCAGGCCTGTGCCGCCTTTCTGCCGGGTATCGGTGGCATCCGCCTGGGAGAATTTGCTGAAGATGCGCGCCTGGAAATTCTCTGGAACACCGGGCCCGTGGTCGGTCACGCTGACGCGAACGCGCGTGCCCTGTTCGTGCACGCGCACATCAACGGTCTGGCCCTGCGGTGAGAACTTCGCGGCATTGGACAGCAGGTTAGCCAGCACCTGAGCCAGGCGCAGTTTGTCGACACGCACGCGGGTCTTGATAGGCAGGTCGTGTAGCTGCAAGTGCACCTGATAGTGGCTGGCGTAAGGCTGATTTTCTTCAATGGCCTGTTCCAGCAACGGTTGCAGTGCTTCGTCCTGTAGCTCGAAGAGCATCTTGCCGGCCACCAGTTTTTCCATGTCGAGCAGGTCATTGATCAGCAAGTTGAGGCGTTGGCTGTTGTCCTGAGCGATCTGCAGCATCTGTTGCATGCCCGCCGGTACGGCGCCCAGCGCGCCGCCATTGACCAGGCCCAGGGAGCCGGCAATCGCGGTCAGTGGCGTGCGCAGTTCATGGCTGACGGTGGAGACGAATTCGTTTTTCATCCGCTCAATGCGTTTACGCTCTTCAATATCGCGGATGACCGCAATAAAGCGCCGCTCGCCCTGGTGGCTGATCTGCGAAATGGCCAGCTCAATGGCGAAGCTCTCGCCATTCTTGCGCAGGGCGGTCAGCTCGATTTCCTTGCCCAGAATCTGCTGGATGCCGGTTTTCAGGAAATGGTTGAGGTAGCGAGCACGCATTGAGCGTTGCGGCTCAGGCAGCAGCAGGGTGGCTCGGTGCCCGGAAACCTCCAGGTGGCTGTAGCCGAAGATGCGCTCGGCGGCGTGGTTGAAGGTTTCGATATAGCCCTGCTGGTCGATGGTAACGATTGCGTCGAGCACGTTGTCGAGCAGGGTGCGCAGGTAATCTTCGCGCTCACGGATGGCCATTTCGGCGGCGATACGTTCGTTGAAGTCCTGGATCTGCACCACGAAGTGCACTGGCGCATCGTTGCTGTCGCGTACCAGTGACACGCTCATCAGCACCCAGATGATCCGCCTCTGGCTATCCAGATAGCGTTTCTCCATCTGATAGGTACTGATCTCGCCGGCCAGCAGCTCTTCGATATGCTGCAGATCGGCATCCAGGTCGTCAGGGTGGGTGATCTGCTGAAAGTTGCTGCGCAGCAGCTCTTCGCGGCTGTAGCCAAGCATCTCGCAGAGCACTTCGTTGACTTCCAGCCATTGCCCTTGCAGTGAGACCAGCGCCATGCCCTGGGGCGCGGTGCTGAAGGCGCTGCTGAAACGCTGTTGACTGAGGCGCAGCTGGTCTTCCACGGCCTTGCGGTCGCTGATGTCCCAGATGAAGCCGGAAATCCATTGCAACTCGCCGTGGCTGTCGTATTCGCCGCGGCCCTTTTCCCGTACCCAGACGCTGCGGCCGTCGGCATGCAACAGACGGTAGGTCAGCTCGAAGGACTCCTTACGCTCAATCGCAGCCACTGCGCGGTAGGTGATCGGCAGGTCATCCGGGTGCACCACGCTGGAGAAGCTGCGCACGCGGTTGTTGATAAAGTCGTGGGCAGGGTAGCCGCTGAGCGCATAAATCTCCTCGCTCAGGTAGCTCATTGACCAGTTTTCGTCATTGCGGCAGCGGTACACCGCGCCCGGTAAATTGCTGACCAGACCGCGAAAACGACTTTCACTCTTTTGCAGGGCGCGGGTGGTCATGTGCTGGTCATTGATGTCGCTGGCGATGCCCAGGTAACCGGTGATCACGCCCTGTGTATCACGCATGGTGCTGACGGTGAGGTTGACGATGCGCAGCTCGCCGTTTTTACGGCGGTAGGTCCACTGGCGGGTTTCCGGCTCGCCTTGGTCGGGGACGCGGGTGAATACTGCAAAGCCGCTGACGTCCGTGCCCAGCTGGCGAGTCAACTGCTGGCCGCGCGCCTGAATTTCCTCGGTCAGGTGGAACAAGGCTGGGGTGTGGCGGCCAATGACTTCGGCGCTGCGATAACCCAGCAGGCGTTCGGCACCGGAGTTGAAGAGGGTAATCAGGCCGTCGGTATGGGTGGTGATGATGCTGACCCCAGTCGCAGAGTCGAGCACTGCCTGCAGAAAGCTGCGCGCTTCGCGGGTCTGTTCTTCATGGCGCATGCGCTCCAGGGTGGCGCCGACCCAGCGGGCGAACAGGCGCATGAATTCTTCATCGGCCTCATCAAAGGGCGTCGCGCGCGCCTTGCTGGACGCGAAGCACAGAGTTCCGAAGCGCTGACCGGTGACCCAGATGCTGGTGCCGATATAGCTTTCCAAGGCAAACAGCGGGTAACAGGGGTGGGCGGCGTGTTCACTCTGGCCCATGGCTGCAATGGCGACTACATCATTGCTGCGCAGGGTAATGCTGCAATAGGTGTCACCGAGGACGAAGCATTGACCGTCCTGCAGGGTGTTGGGCGGCGACACTTGAACCCTGACCTGGTAGGTGTCCGCGTCGATCTGGCTGATGATGCCGATTGGCATGTCATAGAACTGTGCACCCAGTTGCAGGGCCTGGCGCAGTTGTTCATGGCTACTCAGCTTAGGCAGTGCGGCAATTTCATTGAGCGCGCGCAAGGCTGCTTGCTGACGCTGCATATGTTGCTGGGTCTGCATGCGTTGATGGTCGCGGCGCAGGGCTTCGAGCAGCTGGCCGAGGGTGGTCAGCAGCGGTTGCAGTTGTGTGGCGAACTCTTCGTCGTAGCCACCTTCGCGGTTCGCCAAACCGAGCATGCCGCGCAGCTCGCCGTTGGCATGAATGGGCAAGCCGGCAAATGCCAATAGCGGTGGGTGGCCAGGGGGCAATCCGGCACGGTTCGGGTGATTGGCCGGGTCGTTGCTGATCAGTGCATGACCACTGCGGATCACCTGGCCAAATAGGCTGTTGAGGTTGCGAAACTCCAGACCTTGCGGCGCATGGGCGGCGAAGAACGCGCTGCTCTGGGCATCCCAAGCGATATTGCTGATGGCGAATGTACGCAGGTAGGGCGCACCGGCTTCGTCACGACGGATTTCGCCGATAAAGCCGAACTGACTGGCACTGACTTGCAGAATACGGCCGAGCAGCGTTTCGAAGGATTCTCGCTGATTGTCGGCATTGATATAGGCCGCCTGCGTTTCGGTGATCAGCGCCAGTAGCTGGCGCGCCTCTTCGCTTTGTCGGTGCTTGGCCTCTAGTTCGGCGTTGTGGCGCTGAATAAACCGTTGGCTGCTGTGACGGGTGGCCTGGAGCAGCAACAGCAACAGCATTTCGGCGGCCAGCCAGGCCAGTAACCACTTGGCCACCAGCCAGTGGTTGTCGCGCAGGTGCAGGCTGTACAGCGTGGTGATGTCACGCCAGCTCAGGACGGTAACGGTGCTTTCGGGGTTGGCCGGCTCGCCCTGGTAGTCATTCAAGAGCACTTGGTTGAGCAGGTAGGTGCGGCCGCGATCCTCCAGCAGTGTGAAGGTATTGCCTGCGTTTGGGGCGGGCAGGCGATGCTCTGCTTGCCAGTGTTGTATCTGCACCTGTGAGAAGCCCGCCAGGTGCCAGTAAGCGTGCGGTGTTGCCGGAGCGTTGCGCGCGTCATCGCGGCTGGCGGACGTTTGAATCTGGCGTTTGACCAACAGGGCTACGCCGGCATCCAGCTCACGGTCCAGCTGTGGCAAGTTATTCAATACATCCAGGCTGACCTCCAGCGCGCCGACATTCATGCGACCGTCAGGGGTGTCCACCGTCAATGGCACAATGGCGCGCATGCTCAGGGCGTCGCCATCCACCGTCAGGCCTGCCTTGGCGGCACCTTCGCTCAGGCTGTCGAGCAACATGGGGCGCTGCGCGGTGGGGAAGTCGGCAAACGACTGCGGTTCATGTACACGCAGCAGCACTTCGGCCGAAGGAGCCAGGTGGATCGAGAGGTTAAACGGGCGAATGCCTTGCAGGTTGCGCCAACGCGGCGCAAGGCGGGTGTAGAGCTGGTCGCGGATAGCGTTGAGGTGTTGTCTGTCTGCGGGCGCACCGCCTGTTAGCGTCTGGGCCTGGCGCACCAGGTCAACCAGCCAGGCGTCGGCCGCGAAGGTTTCAGCCAGTAGCTGCGCCTGTTGCTCCAGCTCATGCTGGCTGTTGTTCAGGGTGAGGCGTTGCAGCTCATGCTGTTTGGCGATTTGCAGGGTCCACAGGGTTTCCCGCTCGTTCAGCGCAATACCGCCGAGTACGCTGAAAAGCAGCGCCAGGCCCAGGCTACCCAAGCCGACAATCCCGTGGATGGCGTTGAGTTTGAAGGGTTTAAACATCCTTCAGCTCCGTCATGCGTCTAGCCAGGCAGAGTGCCATTCAGATCAGCCCCGCCAGCCGGCGTAGGCGGGCCAACTCGGGGTCATCAGGTGCACTGTTGAGTTCACAGGCGGCCAGGCGCATGAGGATGTTCTCGCGTTTGAGGTTGTGGGCAGGCAGGTTGTAGCACGCGCCGATCAGCTCGCGCAGCTGCAATGGCACGTGCCATTGTGCCTTGATACTGATGGCAAACGGGCCGCTGAATTGGTCCAGGGCCTGTAACACATGGTCTTCACTGAAACACTGCCCGCTGTCCTGCCAGACCTGCGCCAGGTACAGCACACACAACTCGCCCATGCGGTGTAGCAGGGCCGCGGTGTGGAACGGCGTTGGGTCCAGGGCGCATTGGCGGGCGAGCTGAGTGCTGCGCTCAATCAGTAACTCGGTGCTGTCCAGGTGGGCCTGGGCAAACAGGCGCAGCAGGGCGTTATCCAGCACGCTGCATTGGCGTAATGCCAGGCCCAGTGCCAGGTTCAGGCTGTTGTCTGCGCCCAGTTTCTGCAACGCGTCGAGCAGGCTGATACAGGGCTTACCCGCCAGGTTGTAGGCGCTGCTATTGGCCACTGCGAGCAGACGTGCGGTGAGTGCGGGGTCGTGCTGCCATTCGCTGGCCAACTGGCGTAAGTCGACAGACTCACCCTTGAAGCGTTGCAGCAGATGATCGCGAACATGTGATTTGAGCGGTAACTGCAGCTCATGACTGGGCACGTTGGCCAGGTGGCTGAGCAGGTCCTGGTGTGCGGTGCGCGGGTGGTGTAACTCATCGCCTGTCGAGGGCAGCAAGACGGCCAGGCTGGCGGCGACATGCGCGGCCTGAAAGGGCTTGCTGATAAAAGCGCTGATTTTCAAAGCACGCACGGCCAGTACGCTGGCGCGGTCGGAACGGCCGGTGATCACTACCAGCGGCGTGCTGCTGTTGTCGCGGCGCACCTGCTCAAGCAAGCGGGTGCCGGGGCCGTCCGGCAGATTCCAATCACAAATGACCAGCTCAGCGGGGCGCTGCTGCCATTCGCGCAGGGCCGCGCTGACGCTGTCGAGGCATACCACGTGGCTGGTAGGGCGCAGGCTGAGGACGATCTGCTTGAGCAGATCGGCGATCCAGCTGTCATCTTCCAGAATCATGACGCGCATGCGTGCTGCCTTAGCTCGTGGTTGTGGCGCTGCGCGCCAGGTGTGCGATCAAGTGTTCTGCCGGTTGCGGGCGACCGAAATAGTAGCCCTGGGCATGATCGCAGCCGAGTTGTTGGAGCAATTCGACCTGTTCGAGCTGCTCAATGCCTTCGGCCAGTACCTTGAGGCCCAGGCTATGACCTAACGCGATGACGGCTCGCGTGATGGCCACGTCGTCCTGATCATGCGGTAAACCACTGACAAAGCTCTGATCCAGTTTAAGTTTGTGCACGGGTAGGCGCTTGAGGCGTGCCAGCGAGCTGTAGCCCGTGCCGAAGTCATCAATCGCCAGGCGGACACCGAGTGCGCGCAGGCGCTCAAGCAAGGCCAGCGCAGCGTCGGGGTCTTCCATCACCGCGCTTTCGGTCACTTCCAGCTCCAGGTATGCCGGGGCCAGGCCGGTATCACGCAGCACCTCTGCCACTCGTCGGTCCAGACCACCCCGGCTGAACAGGCGACTGGAGGCATTCACGGAAACAAAGCGCAGTGAATACCCCGCGATCTGCCAGGCGACCATCTGCCGACAACTCTGCTCCAGTACCCAGGCGTCGATGGCGCCGATCAGCCCGGTTTCTTCGGCAATCGGGATAAATTCGCCGGGCGGCACCAGCCCGCGTTGCGGGTGCTGCCAGCGCACCAGGGCTTCAACGCCGATCATTTCCTGGCTGTGCAGGCAGACCAGCGGTTGGTAGTAGACGCGCAGCTCCTGATGATCCAGGGCATGACGCAGGGCGCTGGCCAGTTCAACGCGCTGGCGGGCATGTTCAGTCAGCTCCTGGCTGTAAAAGGCGTAGCTTTCACGGCCGTTACTTTTGGCTTTGAACAGCGCTGAGTCGGCATTGCGCAACACCTGGCCGACATCAGTGGCCTCGGCAGGGTAGAGGCTGATACCGATGCTGGCGGTGACGAACAGTTCCTGTTGATTGATTCGGAAGGCCCGGGTCAGGCACGCCTGCAGGCGCTGGGCGACCACGGCGGCCTGCTCGGCGCTGCTGCAGCTCTCATCGAGTAGGCCGAACTCGTCGCCGCCCAGGCGGGCGAGCGTCATGCGCTTGCCGAGCTGCTGGCCGAGGCGCTCGCCCACCTCCTTGAGTAGCATGTCACCGATGGTGTGGCCGAGACTTTCGTTGATGTGCTTGAAATGGTCGAGGTCAATCAGCAGTACCGCGCCACGCTGCTCATCATGTGTGGCACGCTCGAGGGCGCGCTCGACACGCTCGGTGAACAGCAGGCGGTTGGGCAGGTTGCTCAATGGGTCGTGATGCGCCAGGTAATCCAACTCGCGTTGTGAGCGTTTCAACGCGCTGATATCGGAGAACACTGCGACGTAATGGCTGATCTCGCCCTGCTCGTCGTGAATCACGCGGATGCATTGCCACTGCGGGTAGATTTCGCCGCTTTTGCGCCGATTCCAAATTTCACCGCTCCACGCCCCGCGGTTTTGCAGGGCATGCCATAGGCTGTCGTAAAAGGCCTGGTCATGCCGCCCGGATTTCAGGATGGCCGGTGACTGGCCGAGGATTTCATCCTGGCTGTAACCGGTGATACGCGTGAAAGCCGGGTTGCAGTGCACGATGTGTTGCTGCACATCGGTGACCAGTACGCCTTCCTGGGTAGCATCGAAGACCGCAGCGGCCTGGCGCAGGCTGTCTTCGTCGCAGCGGCGCTGGGTAATGTCGCTGGCGGTACCGATCAGGCGTTCGGCCTGGCCATGTTCGTCGAGCAACAGGCGTCCGCGTGACTGAATCCAGCGGTAGCTGCCGTCCTGGTGTAGCAGACGATAGTTGACTTCATAGGGTGCAGGGTTGCGGGCTGCCAGGCGCTGTTCCAGGTTACGGTCGAAGAGCACGCGGTCATCGGGGTGCAGTCGCTGCCGCCAGAGGTCGGGGTCATCGCCCAGTGCTTCAGGAGCAACGCCCAGTAGGGCCGCGTAGCCAGGGGAGAAATACAGCTTCTGGGTTTGCAGGTCCCAGTCCCACATACCGTCCTTGGCCGCCTCTAATGCCTGATGCAAACGCTGCTTACTGCTGCTCAGCGCGAGGTTGACCTGGTTGTGTTGTTGACGATGGGTACGCAGAACGGCGTACAGCAAACCAGCAGTCAGCAACACAAAACCCAGCCCCTTGAGCAGTTGTGCGCGTTCCAGTTGCGCCAGCGGCAGGCCCAGAGTGGCCAGCAAGCGATCACTGAAAAACACCCAAAGGCCAGCGGCCAAGGTATAGGTGAGCGTCAAGCGCCAAGGGCTTTGCGGGATATTCATGGGGTAAAAGTCAGTCCTTTGCGTAAGGCCGGCATTATAGATGTAGATAGGGCGCGGCATTCTTATGCAAAAGACCAACTGGTTTTCTGATCCGGGTCAGGGATAATGTGTACAGATGTGCGCTAAAAAGCAGCCATGTCTTTCCTTTTTCATGAGGCACGTGATCCATGTGGTACAACGGTTTTCTCGATCTGTCGGTCTGGCAGCTGATCGCAGTCACTCTGCTGATGACGCACGTGACCATCGTCAGTGTCACGGTTTACCTGCATCGCTACTCGGCGCACCGCGCGCTTGAATTGCACCCGGCGCTGAAGCACTTCTTCCGTTTCTGGCTGTGGCTGACCACGGCACAAAACACCCGCGAGTGGACGGCAATCCACCGTAAACACCATGCCAAATGCGAAACCGTGGATGATCCGCACAGTCCGGTGATCAAGGGCCTGGGCACCGTGTTGCGTACCGGTGCCGAGCTGTACCGCGAAGAGGCGAAGAACCTGGAAACCCTGCGCATCTACGGCAAAAACTGTCCCGAAGACTGGATCGAACGTAACCTCTATTCACGCTTCCCGGTTGGCGGCGTGGCATTGATGGGCGCCATCGACCTAGCGCTGTTTGGTGCTGCTGGTATCACCATCTGGGCTATTCAGATGATGTGGATTCCGGTCTGGGCGGCGGGCGTGATCAATGGTCTTGGTCATGCCGTTGGCTACCGCAACTTCGAGTGCCGCGATGCGGCGACCAACCTGGTGCCTTGGGGCATTCTGATTGGTGGTGAAGAGCTGCATAACAACCACCACACTTATCCAAACAGCGCCAAGCTGTCGGTGAAGAAGTGGGAGTTCGACATGGGCTGGTTCTGGATCAAGCTGTTCAGTCTGCTTGGTTTGGCCCAGGTGCAGCGCGTTGCGCCGATTGCCCACCGGGTAGAAGGCAAGCGCAGCCTGGACATGGACACTGCAATGGCCATCCTCAACAACCGCTTCCAGATCATGGCGCAGTACCGCAAGCTGGTGATCGCACCGCTGGTGCAGCAGGAACTGGCCAAGGCCGATGCTTCGGTTCGTCACCACTTCCACCGCGCCAAGCGTCTGCTCTCGCGTGAGCCGAGCCTGCTGGACGAAAGTCATCAGGCGCGCATCCAGCGCATGTTGGAGCAGAGCCAGGCACTCAAGGTGATCTACGAAAAGCGCCTGGCGCTGCAGCAAATCTGGGTGAAAACCAGCGCCAATGGTCATGACATGCTTGAAGCCATCAAGCAGTGGGTCACTGAGGCCGAAGCCAGTGGCATTCAGTCGCTGCGTGAATTCGCCGAACAACTGAAGACCTACTCGCTGCGTCCGGCGACGGCCTGACGGTCTTTTACGCCCACGAAGCCCGCCTATTGGCGGGCTTTTTAACTTCTGGCGTATGCTGCTGTCATATCCCCGTTATCTGAGAGCGGCGGCGGTGTTTATGGATGAAGTCAACAGACAGCAGCTGGAGCAGGAAGAGCTGACACTGGCGTTGTTGCACACGCGTGCCGAGGTGGCGCGGCTACAGGAACGCGAGCAGCTGTTCAGCACCCTACTTGGCAGTGTGAACGCGGTGCTCTGGGCATTTGACTGGAATGCCCAGCGGGTGGTCTACGTCAGCCCCGCCTATGAGCGCGTCTTCGGGCGCTCCACCGAGCTGTTGCTGGCCGGCTACGACGAGTGGCGCAACAACATCTACCCCGATGATCTGGAATACGCCGCCGAAAGCTTTGCCCAAGTGCTGGAAACCGGCGCCGTCGAAGCGCGCGAGTACCGCATCATCCGTGGCGATGGTCAGGTCCGCTGGCTGAGTGATAAGTGCTTTGTCAGCCGTGAAAGCTCGCCGGGTAAGCCGCATATCATTGTTGGCATTGCCGAAGACATCACTGAGAAGAAACAGCTGGAAGGTGAGCTGCATCGCCTGGCCACCACCGATGTGCTGACCCAGAGCAGTAACCGTCGGCACTTCTTCGAATGCGCTCAGCGCGAGTTCGAGCAGGCCCGTGAATACAACAGTCCACTGGCCTTTCTGCTGCTCGACCTGGATGACTTCAAGCAGATCAATGACCGCTATGGCCACCAGATGGGTGATCAGGTGCTGCAGCGTCTGGCTTACTGCGGGGCGACCACTCTGCGCCGTGGTGATCTGTTCGGACGCATCGGTGGGGAGGAGTTTGCCGCGTTGTTTCCGCGCTGCGAGCCGGCCTTGGCCGAGCAGATTGCCGAGCGGTTACAGCGCGATACACGGCGGCTGAGTTTCAGCCATGCCGGGACAACGTTCGGCATCACCCTGAGCCAGGGCCTCACCAACCTGCGCCCCGAAGATGCAAGCCTGGATGCCTTGTATGCCCGTGCGGATGCCGCGATGTACCGGGCTAAACGCCAGGGCAAGAATCAGGTGGTGGTGGACTGATCACGCGCTGAGGTATGACGGTCTGCGTGCTGGCGATAAACCGCCTCTTCATATTTTGCTATCGGCAAAAATCCGCTTATCGCTGCTTCGGTCAGGCTTCGGCACTCCCCCGGAAAGCCTGCAAAACCTTGTAATAGACGCGTCGGCGAGCTGTTTTTGGCGGCTGGCACAGTATCTGCGTAGGGCTCTCTACATAACGGCCTGGTTGATGGGCCGACAATAAAAATGAAGAGACCTGCGCCATGATGCTGACCTGTCCGCTGCCATGCCCTCATTCCCCAGCTCGCGCTGACTGTTCTCACGCGCTCACCTGATCTCGCTTATTGCACGGCCGCTCTGGCTGCGGCACCCGTTCGCCTGTCCGGCGTCTGGCTTTGCAATAACCCCCGAATTCGGTGCGCGCCTGCCGCTTCATCCGTGAAGACAGTACCCGCACCGATGTGCAACCCACACACAACTGGAGAAAACATAATGAGAAAGACCTCCCTGGCCCTGGCCGTCGCGGCCAGCACCCTGGGCTTGTCCCTGAGCCAAGTCGCCCATGCCGATTTCATTGGCGACAGCAAAGCCACTCTCGAAGCGCGTAACTTCTACTTCAACCGTGATTTCCGCCAGGGCAATAGCGATGCGCCTGCGCAGAGCCAGTCCAAGCAAGAAGAGTGGGCGCAAGGTTTTATTCTGCGTGCGAACTCTGGCTTTACCGACGGTACCGTTGGCTTTGGTGCTGATGCCATCGGCATGTTCGGTTTCAAGCTGGATTCTGGTGACGGTACCGCCGGCAGTGGCTTGCTGGTTCCTGATAATTCCTCAGGTGGTTCTCAGGACAACTACTCAGACCTGGCAGTTGCTGCCAAGGCGAAGATTTCCAACAGCACCCTGCGCGTAGGTCAGATGCAGTTCAAGAATGCTGCTATCGCATCCAGCGACAGTCGCCTTCTGCCGCAGGTGTTTGAAGCTGGCCACCTGGTCTCGCAAGAGATCGATGGGCTGATGCTTGAAGCTGCACATGTGCGTGAAGTGAATAATCGTAACTCCAGTGACTACGAAGATATTTCGGTTACCAATAGCTTCAATAGCACCCGTGGCACTGTAGGTACCCGTGGTATCCGCTTGAGCGGTGGTTCCACGACTGATGCTTTTGATTTCATTGGCGGCACCTACAAAATCACCAAGGATCTGACGGCCGGTTATTACTATTCCAATCTGGACGAGCTGTATAAGCAGCATTCCTTCAACGCCGTGCATGTACTGCCTCTGGGCGATAAGCAAAGCCTGAAAACTGACCTGCGTTATGCGCGCTCCACTGACGACGGCAACCGTAGCAACATCGACAACACAGCTATAGGTGCCATGGTTACTTATGGTCTGGATGGTCACGCCTTCGGCCTGGGCTACCAGAAAATGAGCGGTGACACCGGCTTCGCCTATATCAATGGCACTGACCCGTTCCTGGTTAACTACGTGCAGATCGGCGACTTTGCCAACAAAGACGAAAAGTCTTACCAGGCACGTTATGACTTCAATTTCGCCTCGATTGGTATTCCTGGCCTGACCTTTATGACTCGGTACTTGACCGGCGACAATGTCGATCGCGGTCGCGGAATCTCCGAAGGCAAGGAGTGGGAGCGCAATAGCGAGCTGATGTATGTGTTCCAGGAGGGGGCGTTGAAGAACCTGGGCGTACGCTGGCGTAACGCGTCGGTGCGTTCCAACTTCGCGAACGACATCGACGAAAACCGTCTGATCGTCAGCTACACCCTGCCATTGCTCTGATTGCGGTGGCTGTAGGCTGAGTTGTTGCATCCAGCCCTGCCTGCACTGAACAAAAAACCCGGACTCCGTTCCGGGTTTTTTATCGCCTGCGATTGACCGCTGTGTGGTGGCCGGGCGGTGCTTGCTATTCAATATATAAAAGAATAGATTGTTTTTATCTTAACTGAGCTGCTTGCCATGACGCCTGAACACCCACCACTCGATATCCAGCAACTGCGCGCCAATGCCGATGCAGCAGGGCAGTTGCTCAAGGCTCTGGGTAATCCGGATCGCCTGTTGTTGCTGTGTCAGCTCTCCCAGGGCGAACGCAATGTCAGCGAGCTGGAAACGTTGCTGGGTATTCAACAGCCGACGCTGTCGCAGCAACTGGCGGTGTTGCGTCGTGAAGGGCTGGTGGCGACCCGTCGTGAGGGTAAGCAGATCTATTACTGCATCAGCAGCCCGGCGGCGTTGGCGGTGATCAACACCCTATATCAGCTGTTCTGCGCAGGTGCCGAGCAATGAGCATCGATTGGTACAACTTCACGCCCTGGAGCGCCCTGGCGGGTGGCGCATTGATTGGCCTGGCCGCCAGCTTGTTTGCCGTAATGAATGGCCGGGTGGCCGGCATCAGCGGCCTGCTCGGCAGTTTGCTCGAGCGCGGTGAAGGGCGGGGCGAGAAGGGCCTATTTCTGCTGGGCGTGCTGATCGCGCCGCTGCTCTGGCAGCTGTTTAGTCGTCTGCCCGAAATTCAGATCGACAGCGGCTGGCTGGCGCTGACGGTTGCCGGTCTGCTGGTCGGTGTCGGCACCCGTTATGGCGCAGGTTGCACCAGCGGGCATGGCGTCTGTGGTTTATCGCGGCTGTCACCGCGTTCCCTGGCTGCCACCTTGAGTTTTATGGCCGCCGGTTTCGCCACGGTGTTTGTCCTGCGTCATCTGCTGGGGGCTTGAACATGCGCAAACTGTTGGCCTTTCTCGCTGGTGTGACCTTTGGCATCGGCCTGCTTAGCGCAGGCATGGCCAACCCGGCCAAGGTGCTGGCGTTTCTCGACCTGGCCGGTGCCTGGGATCCATCGCTGGCCCTGGTGATGGTGGCGGCGATTGGCGTGGCATTTCTGCCGTTCAGTTGGGCGCGCGCGCAGCGCAGCAGTCTGCTTGGTGCGCCGATGCAGTTACCGGGCAAACGTGAGCTGGATCGGCGGTTGATCGGCGGCAGCTTGTTGTTCGGTATCGGCTGGGGGATTGCCGGCATCTGTCCGGGGCCGGCCGTGGCGATTCTGCTCACAGGACGCTGGCAGGTGCTGCTGTTCGTGGCGGCCATGCTGGTGGGAATGGTTGTGTTTGCTGCGCTGGAACGCCGGCGCGGGTAATTGATGATCGGGAGATCACTATGAAAGCAAATGTTGGCACCCTCGACCGTAGCCTGCGCATTGCCGCAGGTCTGATTCTGTTGGGCTTGAGCCTGAGCGGCGTGATTGGCCTCTGGGGGCTGATCGGCATCGTGCCGCTGGCAACCGGTCTGTTTCGCTTCTGTCCGCTGTACCCGCTGCTGGGTATCAGCACCTGCAAGACCAAGGGTTAACCCACTGCAATACCGACCGGTTTCGCCGCCGGTCGGTTGGAGCTGCCATGTCCCCGCTCATTCAGGCTTTTTTCGACCCTGCCACCTCGACCTACAGTTATGTCGTCAGCGATCCAGCCACTTCACACTGCGCAATCATCGATTCGGTGCTGGATTACGATGCGGCGGCCGGGCGAACCGCCACCACCAGTGCCGACCGCTTGATCGCCTACGTGCGCGAGCAGGGCCTGAGCGTGCAATGGTTGCTGGAAACCCATGTGCATGCCGACCACCTGTCCGCCGCGCCCTATCTCAAGGCTGCTTTGGGTGGGCAATTGGCAATCGGTGAGCAGATCCGTTTGGTGCAGAACACCTTCGGCAAGTTGTTCAATGCCGGTAGCGAGTTCGCCGTTGATGGCCGCCAGTTCGATCAGTTGTTCCGCGATGAGCAGGTGTTTCAGCTCGGTTCGCTAAATGCCCGTGCCCTGCATACCCCTGGGCATACTCCAGCCTGCATGACTTACCTGATCGGCGATGCAGCGTTTGTCGGCGACACCCTGTTTATGCCGGATTACGGCACCGCGCGCTGCGACTTTCCGGGTGGCGATGCACGGGCGTTGTACCGTTCGATTAGTCGGCTGTTTGCCCTGCCAGGCAGCACACAACTGTTTATGTGCCACGACTACCTGGCGCCGGGGCGTGAGCAGCATCGCTACCAGACCACCGTGGCCGAGCAGCGCGTGCATAACGTGCATGTACACCAGGGCGTCGACGAGGAGGCCTTTGTCGCCATGCGTCAGGCCCGCGATGCCAGCCTGGGCATGCCGGCGCTGATGCTGCCCTCGGTGCAGGTGAATATGCGCGCCGGCCATCTGCCGCCCGCCGAAGACAATGGTGTGTGTTACCTCAAGGTGCCGCTGAATGTTCTCTAGGTGGACGCTGCTGACTACCTTGCGTCGTTACGACCGCGATCAGGCTGGCCGCGATCTGCTCGCCGCCTGCCTGGTCTGTCTGCTGCTGGTGCCACAGGCGTTGGCCTATGCGCAGCTGGCCGGATTGCCTGCGGTGGCGGGGTTGTACGCGAGCATTCTGCCGCTGGTTGTCTATGCCCTGATCGGGGCCAGCCCCGGCGTGGCACTGTCGTTCGGCCCGGTGGCGGTGCTATCGCTGATGACTGCGGCGGCCTTGGCCCCGGTGGCTGCCGCTGGTACTGCGGCGTATCTGGCAGCGGCCACCACCTTGACCCTGTTGGTCGGCGTATTCCTGCTGCTGATGGGGCTGTTGCGGATGGGCTTTGTCGCCAACTTTCTCAGCCATCCGGTGATTTCCGGTTTTGTCAGCGGTTCGGCGTTGCTGATTGCGGTCAGCCAGTTCAAGCATTTATTGGGCATCTCCGCCGACGGGTTGACCCTGTTGCAGGTGCTTCCCGCACTGTATGCGCAGTTGCCGGCGTTGCACCTGCCGACGCTGCTGTTGGGGCTGGGTAGCCTGGCGTTGCTGATGCTGCTGCGTAACCTGGGCCTGTTCGGTGTGCCTGAGGCGTTGGCGCTGCGTATCAGGCAGTTGAGTGCGTTGCTGCTGATGCTGTTGGCGATGGCCCTCGGCGCGCTGCTGCAACTGGAGGCGTATGGCGTGCGGGTGGTCGGCACGGTGGCCGCGGGTCTACCGCCACTGGGGCTGCCGAACCTGGAGCTGGGCTTGCTGCGCGAGTTGCTGCCAGCGGCCTTGTTGATTGCCCTGGTGGGCTTTGTCGAGTCGGTGTCCATTGCCCAGAGCCAGGCGATGCGCAAGCGCCAGTCGATCAACCCTGACCAGGAACTGCTCGGTCAGGGCGCCGCCAACATCGCTGCCGCATGCAGTGGTGGCATGCCGGTCGCGGCGAGCTTTTCGCGCTCGGCGCTGGCGCTGCAAAGCAATGTGGCCACGCCGTTGGTGGGTGTGTTTGCGGCGGGGTTGATGCTGGCTGCGGTTCTGGGGCTGGCGCCGTTGCTGCAGCACCTGCCGCAAGCGGTATTGGCCGCGAGCATTATTGTCGCGGTAGTGGGGCTTATTGATGTATCCAGCCTGCGCCGCACCTGGCGCTACTCACCGCAGGAAGGGATGGCGCAGCTGGCAACGCTGGTCGGCGTGCTGTTGTACGGTGTTGAGGCCGGCATTCTGCTCGGGGTGAGTCTTTCGCTCCTGTTGTTTCTCTGGCGTACCAGCCGGCCGCATATGGCGGTGGTCGGCCAGCTGCCCGGCAGCGAGCACTTTCGCAATGTCGAGCGCTATCAGGTCGTGGAAAGCCCCAGCGTGCTGTCGCTGCGCGTCGATGAAAGCCTGTACTTCCCCAATGCGCGGTTTCTGGAAGAGCGTATCGGCGCGCTGATCGCCCAACGTTCCAGCGTGCGCCACTTGGTGCTGATGTGCTCCGGGGTCAATCAAATTGATGCCAGTGCGCTGGATACCCTGGAGGCGATCAGCGAGCGTCTGCACAGCGCAGGCGTGCAGCTGCACCTGGCCGAAGTGAAGGGGCCTGTGATGGATCGGCTGCAGCGTTCGGAGTTTCTGCAGCGCTTTGGCGGGCAGGTATTTGTCAGTCAGTACCAGGCGTTGCGAACGCTGGATGCAGAAAGTACGGCGCGGGCCATGCGCGCGCAGTGAATCTGAGCTAAATCTTATCCACCGCGTGTCGATACGCTGGTTGATCAGGGATGAGTTATTGATCATCTGCCCTGAGCAATTTTGTCCTGCTTGAGGCGCTTAAATGTTCGGATCAAAGAGTCACAGTGAATTACAGCAGTGCCAGTTACAGCTGGCGGCCAGCCAGCAGGTAATCGGGGCCATCCGACAAACCTTCGCCATGATCGAGTTCACCCCCCAGGGCGAGATTCTCGATGCCAACGCGCCGTTTCTTGCCGTCATGGGCTATCGCCTGGAAGAAGTACGCGGTCAGCACCACCGCATGTTCTGCAGCCAAGCGCAGCTGGCCAGTCCGGCGTATGCCAAGTTCTGGCAGCGTCTGGCTGACGGTGAGAGCTTCAGTGATCGCTACATGCGCATTGCCAAGGGCGGCCGTGAAGTCTGGCTGGAAGCCAGCTACCTGCCAGTACGGGATGCCCAGGGCAAGGTTGTGAAGGTGATTAAACTGGCCGCAGATATCACCGAGCGCATGCACGTTGAGCATCAGCACGACAGCTATCTGCAGGCGATCAACCGCTCCACTGCCGTGATCGAGTTCAACCTGGCGGGTGAAGTGCAGGAGGCCAATGAAAATTTCCTCTGCACCATGAGCTATCGCCTGGAGGAGATCCGTGGCGTGCATCATCGCCAGTTCTGCACCCATGAGGATGCAGCCAGTGATGAGTACCGGCGCTTCTGGCAACGCCTGAACCAGGGCGAGTTTATTGCCGATCGCTTCAAGCGCGTGGCCAAAGGCGGGCGCGTGGTGTGGCTGCGGGCGACGTATAACCCACTGTATGACGCGAGTGGTCGGCTGTATGGGGTGATCAAGTTCGCCACTGATATCACCCATCAGATTGAGCACCGTGAGGCCGAATCCGCTGCCGCGCAACTGGCGTTTGATATCGCCCGGGAAACCGATGAAAGCGCGATCAAGGGCGCCGCCACCGTGGAAGAGACGGTACAGGTGGTGCGCGGCATTGCCGATGAGCTTTCAAAGGTAGCAGGCAATATCGAGGCCTTGAGCGCGCAGTCAGAACGCATCAGCAGCATCGTTCAGGTGATCCGCGGGATTGCCGAACAAACCAATCTATTGGCGCTCAATGCGGCCATCGAGGCGGCACGAGCCGGTGAACAAGGCCGCGGCTTTGCTGTGGTGGCGGATGAAGTGCGCAACCTGGCCGCGCGCACCAGCCAGGCCACGGTGGAGATCAATGACGTGGTACGCCTCAACCATGACCTGGCCTTGCAGGCTGTTGGTGGGATGGAGGGCAGTAAACAGAGGGCTGAGCAGGGTGTGCTGCTCGCCAACAAAGCAGGCGAGGTGATGCTGGAGATCCGCGACGAAGCGCAGCGAGTGGTGGATGCTATTGGGCAATTCACCGAGGCCATGCAGGACTGAGGCATGCCCGGTCGCTGGCGGCCGGGCATACTGCTATCAGCGGTCTAGCGGCGCGGTTCGCGCGACGCAATCAGTGCTCTTCCAGGGCGTCGGCGAACTGGCGGACGGCATCCACCACTTGCCGTGCGCCGCTCTGGATTTCTTCGATGACATCACCGGCCTGGTTGACCAGGTTCACCCCTTGGTCGACCTTGTGGCGGCTCGCCTGCATGCTATCGACTGAAACCTGCGCCAGTTCATGGTTGCGCTTGACGACCTCGACAATCTCCACGGTGGCTTGGCTGGTGCGCGCGGCCAGGTTGCGCACTTCATCCGCCACCACGGCAAAGCCACGGCCTTGCTCGCCAGCACGCGCCGCTTCGATGGCTGCATTGAGCGCCAAGAGGTTGGTTTGCTCGGCAATCCCGCGAATCACCTGAACGATGCTGCTGATCATCTCCGATTGCTGGCTGACAGCGGTGATGCCTTCGGCGGCGCGTGACAGCTCATCGGCGATGCCGCGCACGACATCAACGGTTTCACGAATCACCTTGGCACCATGGCGGGCGCTTTCATCGGTTTGCTGAGAGATCTCGTAGGCCAGCTTGGCGGCTTCTGACTCGGCCTGCTGCTGACGTACCAGGCCCGTGACATCACGGGCAAACTTGACGACCTTGTAGAGCCTGCCGCTTGCGTCAAACACTGGGTTGTACGTGGCGCTCAGCCAAATGGTGTCGCCATGCCGATTGATGCGCTGGAAGCGACCGGAGAAGAACTCCCCTTTGTTCAGGCGCTCCCAGAAGCGGCGGTATTCGGCGGAGTCCGCCTCCTCTCGGGTGCAGAACATGCGGTGGTGTTTGCCGCGAATCTCATTCAGGCGATAACCCATGGTTTGCTCGAAGTTTTCATTGGCTTCGAGCACTTCGCCTTTGGGGTTGAAGGCAATTACGGCCATGGAGCGGCTAATGGCCTCAACCATGCTGTTCTGTTCCTGCTCGCGGGCTACCAGCGCGGTAATGTCGGTAGCCAGTTTGAGCACGCCTTCAATACGGCCATCAGGACCCTTGATCGGGTTGTAACTGGCCTCTAGCCAGACTTCCTGGCCTTGCTTGTGGCGTCTGAGGAAACGCTCGCGGATGAACTCACCCGCGGCCAGGCGCTGCCAGAACTTCCGGTACTCGGCACTGGCTTGGTAGTCGGGAAAACAGAAGATGCGATGATGCTGACCAACGATTTCCTCAAGTCGATAACCCATTGTGGCCAGCAGGTTTTCGTTGGCGCTGACGATGGTGCCGTCAGGTTTGAATTCAATCATGGCGGTCGAACGGTCGACGGCCATCTTCCTGGCTTCTGCGGCCCGCAGTTTAGCCAGCGCGCTGCTTAGCGCTTGTTTAATTGCCTTGTTGAACATCATTTTCCCCTGCCAGCCCACTGGCGCTCACCAGAACTGTATCGGACTGGCAGGGCGAAAACTTTACATCCTACCTTGAATGTTTAACCAGCCATTTGCGGGCCCGGCTGCTGCTGGGTGATGCAGTGGATATTGCCGCCGCCCAGCAGAATCTCCCGGCCCGGCACCATCACCACGCGATGCTGCGGGAACAGGCGGCGCAGGATCGCTTCGGCTTTGGCATCCTTGAGATCGTCGAATTTGGGCGCAATGATGCCGCCGTTGACGATCAGGAAGTTGACGTAGGAACCGGCCAGGCGGATCGATGGATCACGTTCCTGGGTGCCGGCCACCAGATCGACGCCGGCGCATTCTTCATCGCTGGCATACAGCGGGCCGGGAATCGGCATCTTGTGCACGATCAGCTGGCGACCCTTGGCATCCCGCACGCTTTCCAGCACGCGCATGGCGGCCTGGCAACGCGGGTAGTTGGGGTCAGTGGCGTCGTCGGTCCAGGCCAGCAGCACTTCACCGGGGCGCACGTAGCAGCAGAAGTTGTCGACGTGGCCGTCGGTCTCGTCG
>Ga0155449_1407_pt1 | contig 25379 bp, 27 predicted proteins | sample RifCSPhighO2_02_FD_111897 | JGI IMG/M metagenome (GOLD analysis project Ga0155449, IMG submission 111897) | Pseudomonadales bacterium RIFCSPHIGHO2_02_FULL_60_43 | reverse complement strand
GCTTCGTTCATAAAGTGGGTGGAGATAAATATCGTCACGCCGTCATTACGCGAAAGGTCGAGCATCATCTGCCAGAACACATCACGGGCTATGGGATCGACGCCTGACGTCGGCTCATCGAGGATCAAAATTTCTGGCTTATGGATAACCGCTACAGCCAGTGAAAGACGCTGACGAATACCCAGTGGCAGGCGCTCGGGCAGCTGCTCCATAACGTCGCCAAGGCTGAAACGCTCAGCCATGGCAGTCACCCGCCCAGCTATCTCCGTGGCCGGCACATGAAACAGCTGGGCGTGCAGCACCAGGTTCTGCCGCACACTCAGTTCGGCATACAGCGAGAATGACTGCGACATGTAGCCGACCCGCTTGCGCGTGGCCATGTCGCTGGCATTGACCACCTGACCGAACAGCAGGGCTTGTCCTTCGCTGGCGGGCAACAAGCCGGTGAGCATCTTCATGGTGGTGGTTTTGCCGCAACCATTGGAGCCAAGAAAGCCGAAGATTTCCCCGCGCTCGATGCGGAAGTCGACGTGGTCGACCGCAACAAAATCGCCGAAACGCATGCTCAGGTCGCGTGCTTCAATGGCAATTTCCTGTTCGCCAGCCGGGCGTGGCGGAATCACCAATTGCTTATGGCCCTGGCGCTTGTCTTCCGGCATCAGGGCGATAAACGCCTCTTCCAGACTTGAGCATTGAGTGCGTTGCAGCAGCTCGGCCGGGCTGCCGGTGGCCAATACGGCGCCGTCATCGATGGCCAGCAAATGATCGAAGCGCTCGGCCTCCTCCATGTACGCAGTGGCTACCAGCACACTCATCTGCGGGCGCTGCCGGCGAATACGCTCGATCAACTCCCAGAACTGGTTACGCGACAGCGGGTCGACGCCGGTTGTGGGCTCGTCGAGGATCAGCAGGTCAGGGTCGTGGATCAGCGCGCAGCACAGCCCGAGTTTTTGTTTCATGCCGCCGGACAGTTTGCCCGCCGGCCGCTCACCAAACTCACTGAGGCCCGTACTGCGCAGCAGTTCGGCAATGCGGGTTTTACGTTCAGCCTCGCCTTGGCCGAATAGGCGGGCGAAGAAGTCCAGGTTTTCGATCACCGAGAGCGTCGGATAGAGGTTCTTGCCCAGCCCCTGGGGCATATAGGCGATGTGTGGGCAGACTTGCCGGCGGTGAGCGCGGCTGACCATATCGCCGCCGAGCACCTCGATCTGCCCACTCTGGATTTTGCGTGCGCCGGCAATCAGTGCCAGCAGGCTGGATTTGCCCACACCGTCCGGGCCGATCAAGCCAACCATGCACTGCGCGGGAATTTCCAGGCTGACGGCCTTGAGGGCGCAGGTTTTGCCGTACTGCAGGCTGACATCCTGCAGCTGCGCGACTGGCGCTGCAGGCGCGCTCACTGCGGAACCTTGATCGCCAGTTCGGCAGGCCAGTCGGCCTGTGGGTCGAGCCGCAGATAAGCCACGCCGGGTACGCCGGTTTTTACTTGGGTGAGGTGGCGCTGCAACAGTTCTGGATCAATCCGTGCCTTGACCCGGAACATCAGCTTTTCGCGCTCGCTGGCGGTTTCCACGGTTTTGGGCGTGAACTGGGCGACGCTGGCCACATAGCTGACCTCGGCCGGAATTACATACTGCGGTACGGCATCGATCACCAGGCGAACTTCGGCCCCCAGCGCCACCCGGCCAGCCTGCTGCTCAGGCAGGAAAAAGGTCATGTAGACATCGCTCAGGTCGACCAGATTAAGCACCTTGCCGCCCGCGCCGATCACCTCACCCGGCTCGGCGATGCGGTACTGCACACGCCCTGCCCGCGGCGCCTTGAGCTGGCTGTCCTCGATATCGATCTGTAAGCGCTCAACGCTGGCTTGGGTGGCCTCCACAGCCGACTGCGCCTCAATCACCTGAGACTGTGCGGCGGCAATGCCCGCCTCAGCCGAAATAACCTGGGACTGTGCGGCCGCCAGAGCGGCTTGGGTGCTTTGCAACCGGGCAAGGTCGTCATCCAATTGCTGCTGCGCCATGGCATTGCGTTTGACCAGGATCACGCTGCGGGCGTGGCGCTTTTGCGCGGCAGACACTTCCGCCTGGCGCTGGCGCACGATGGCCTGCGCGGTGACTTTCTCGCTTTCACGCAGGCGCACCTGGGCACTGGCCGTCAGTTTACTGTTCTGGGCTTGGCGCATTTGCGCCTGGCCCTGCAGCACTTGCGCCTGGAGTACCTGGGTGTCCATACGCGCAATCACTTGCCCGGCCTCAACGAACTCGCCCTCCTCAACCTCGATACTGGCGATGCGCCCCGGTAGCTTGCTGGCCGCGTCAACGTCGGTGGCTTCAATCCGCCCGTTACCGCTGGCGAAGCAATCCCCCAGGCCCTCGGGGCGCAGTGTGTACCAGAGCAGGCCGGCGATAATGGCCACGACGGCAACGCTGACGGCAGGAAAGATCCATTTTCGGCTGACTGACATAATGACCTTGAGTCTCTAAACAAAGGAATTGGCTACAGCGGTACTCGGCGTCACACCGAGCGGGCTAGGGCTGCTCGAAGCGGCTCAAGCGGCGCCGCAGGTGGCTGTTTTCGGCGCGCAGGTGCTCCACTTCATCAAGTAATTGCAACGCCAGGGCCACACCCGCCCACTCAAGTTGCAGTTCAACCTGTAAGCGCAACGCCCGCTTGGCGACGGACAGTGCATGGCTACTAAACCGCCATTGCGCCGGTGTAGCACCACAGGGTTCGACGATGCCGTGCTCGACAATCTCCAGCAGCACCGCCTGCGGCAGCTCAGCGCACAGGCAGAACTCGTGAATATCTAATTGCAGGGTCTGGCTACTCATCACTGGCTCCACTGCGCGCGCGGATTGAAGGCGGCTTGCTCGGCCAGCTGCGCCCATAGCGCACGCACAGGCTCGTCGGTTTGAGCCGGGATGACGATCTTGAACAATGCATACAGGTCACCCGGCTCGCCGGCTTTGTTGCGCAGCCCCTTGCCTTTGATCCGCAGCCGTTGCCCTGCTTGGGTGTTGGCGGGTATGCGCAGGTTGATTTTGCCACTCAGTGTCGGCAGCGTAACTTGGCTGCCCAGCACGGCCTCCCAAGGCGCCAATGGCACGGTGAGGACCAGGTTGTGCCCCTCTACGTCGAACAGAGGGTGGGGTATAAAATGAATGAGCAAATACAAATCGCCACTTGCGCCGCCACCTACCCCCGGCGCGCCCTGCCCTTTGAGGCGAATGCGTTCGCCATTGCCGACCCCAGGCGGGATTCTCACATTCAAGGTTTTGCTGATCGCCGGCAGAGGCTGGCCGTCAGCGCTGTATTGTGGAAGTTGGAAGGCGATGGTCTTGGTGTCATCGCTCAGGGTTTCTTCCAGCAGCAGCGGCAGCGCCATTTCAACGTCCTGGCCTCTGCGCGCGCGATTGCGGCCGGCGTCCTGGAAACGTCCAGCGCCACCAAATAGCGACTCGAAAAACTCGGAATACTCACTGCCCGCGCGGTTGCCCTGGGAAAAATCCGTATGGCCTTGCGGTTGCCAGCCCGGCGGCGGCTCGAAGGGACGACCTTGTTCAGCGTATTTGCGCAGCTCATCGTACTCGGCGCGTTTTTCCGCGCTTTTCAGCACCTCATAGGCTTCGGCGACATTCTTGAATTTATTCTCCGCGTCGGCTTCCTTGCTGACATCGGGGTGGTATTTGCGCGCCAGTTTGCGGTAAGCCGTTTTTACGGCTTTGTCGTCTGCTCCCGGCTCAAGCCCGAGCACCTTGTAGTAGTCCTTGAAGTCCATCGAGCCACCTTGGGTCGTCTACCGACACGTTGCTTGCAGGAGTAAACGCTGCTCAGGTGCGAGAGGTTTTGTCAGAGATCAAGAGAGTTGGCATTGCCGGCTCTGGGGCCGTGTCCGCTACTGCCGGACAGACCTGAGTACCGGCGGTACCGGCGAGCATCTCTTCGATTTGTTCCAGCGAACCGATTACCGCACGCTGACCGGTAGCCAGGACGAAGGCCTGCGCGGCGGCGACCTTGGGGCCCATGGAGCCTGCGGCGAACGCGTGCTCACTCAGTTGTTGTGGCGTGACTTTGCCGAGGGCGCGTTGCGTGGGTTTGCCCCAGTCGAGGTAGATCGCCGCCACATCGGTGGCAATCACCAGCACATCGGCATGTAACTCACGCGACAGCAGGCTGCTGCACAGGTCTTTATCGATCACCGCCTCCACGCCATGCAGAACGTTGCCCTCCCCCTTGCGCGCCACCGGGATACCCCCGCCGCCGGCAGCAATCACCAGCGCGCCCCGCTCCAACAGCCAGCGGATCGCCTGTATGCCGAGCACGCGCAGCGGCTGAGGCGAGGCCACAACGCGGCGGAACGCCGCACCGTCCGCCGCCATGCGCCAGCCCCGTGCAGCAGCGACGCGTAAGGATTCGGCCTGTGTGTAGACCGGCCCGATGGGTTTGCTTGGGTGGCCAAAGGCCGGGTCCTGCAGATCCACTTCCACCCGGGTGATCAGCGTGGTGATCGCCCGCGTTGCGGGCAACAGATTGGCCAGCTCCTGCTCAAGCAGGTAGCCGATCATGCCGTCGGTCTGCGCGCCGAGCACGTCCAGCGGGTAGGCTTCCACGTCAATGTAGGCCGCCGCTTGCAGGGCCAATAGCCCCACCTGCGGGCCGTTGCCATGGGTCAGCACCAGGTCGTGGTTGGCAGCCACACGCGCCAGTTGCGCAGCGGCACGGCGAATGTTGGCTAACTGGTTTTCCGCTGTTGGCGGCTGATCACGTCGCAGCAAGGCATTACCGCCCAGGGCGACGACGACTTTCATGAGTGGACTCCTGGCAGCGTCATCCGAGGGTCGCTACCAGCACGGCTTTAATGGTGTGCATACGGTTCTCGGCCTGGGTGAAGACGATGGAGGCGTCGGACTCGAACACTTCGTCGGTGACTTCAATCTCGCTCAGGCCATATTTTTCGTGCACCTCGCGGCCCACCTCGGTTTCCAGATTGTGGAATGCGGGCAGGCAGTGCATGAACTTGCAGCGTGGCTTGCCAGTGGCCTGCATCAGCGCCGTGGTCACCTGATAAGGCATCAGTTTGTCGATGCGCTGTTGCCACACTGCGTCGTCCTGGCCCATCGAGACCCACACGTCGGTGTAGAGAAAATCTGCGCCAACCACGGCCTTCAACGGGTCGCTTTCCAGGGTGATGCGTGCCCCGGTGCGGCTGGCCAGCTCGCGCATCTGCGCCACCAGTTCGGCGGGCGGTTGCAGGTCGGCAGGCGAGCAGATGCGCACATCCATACCCATTTGCGTGCCGCCCACCAGCAGCGAACTGCCCATGTTGAAACTGGCGTCGCCCAGGTAGCAGAAGCTCAATTCGTGCAGTGGCTTTTCGCCAAACTCCTGCATGGTCAGCAAGTCGGCGAGGATCTGTGTGGGGTGCATCTCATCGGTCAAGCCGTTCCACACCGGCACCTTGGCGTAAAGCGCCAGCTCCTCAACCACGCTCTGGTGAAAGCCGCGGTACTCGATGCCGTCGTAGTAGCGCCCCAAAACGCGGGCGGTGTCCTTCAGCGACTCCTTGTGGCCCAGCTGCGAGCTGCCGGCATCCAGATAGGTCACGTGCCCGCCCTGGTCGTGCACCGCCACTTCGAAGGCGCAGCGGGTGCGCGTCGAAGGTTTCTCGAAAATCAGCACGATGTTTTTACCCGAAAGGCGCGGCTGCTCGTTGCCCACGGCTTTCGAGCGTTTGAGTTCGGCGGCCAGGTCGAGCAGGTAGCGCACCTCATCGGGGGCGAAATCCTTCAATGCCAGCAGGCTACGGTTGTGCAGGTTAAAGCTCATGGGCTGCTCTCATAGGGGATAGAGGTCAAAGCGCGTCACGCTCAATCGGGCAACTCATGCAATGGCTACCACCGCGACCGCGGCCCAACTCCGAGCCGGGAATGGTGATCACCTCAACACCAGCTTTGCGCAACAGCGTGTTGGTGTGGGTATTGCGGGCGTAGCCCATGACCACGCCCGGAGCCAGCGCCAGCAGGTTGTTGCCGTCGTCCCATTGCTCACGCTCGGACTGCCAGGCGTCACCACCGGTGGCGACCGAACGCAGCTTGGCCAGGCCCAGTGCTGCAGCCACAACATCGAGGAAGGGTTGGCTTTCGCTGCGCACGTCCAGGCTGCCTTTGCGCTCGCCGGGGCGCAGGCTGTGCACGCGAATCGCATCGACCATCTCGGGGAAACAGGTCACCAGGTCCACGTCGCAGAAGGTAAATACGGTGTCCAGGTGCATGGCCCCGCGCGACTTGGGAATCTGCGCGGCAAGCACGAGGGTGGCTGCGCCCTGGGCAAACAAGGCTCGGGCCAGTTGGCTGACGGCTTGCGGTGAGGTGCGCTCGCCCATGCCGATCAGCACCACGCCATTGCCCAGCGGCATCACATCGCCACCTTCCAGGGTCGCACCGCCATGGTCGACATCAGGATCCCCCCACCAGGTTTTCGTCTTGCCAGCGAACAGCGGATGGAAGCGATAGACGGCGGCAGTCAGCAGCGTTTCCTGACGCCGAGCCGGCCAGTACATGGGGCACAGCACCACGCCATCACCGATCCAGCAGCTGCTGTCGCGGCTGAATAACGTGTTGGGCAGCGGCGGCAGAAGGAAGTCGTGCGCCGTGGCATAGCGGGCCAGCAGGCCTTCTGGCTCAAACGGCAACTCGGCACGCGCCAGCCCGCCGATCAGGTGTTCAGCCAGGCGCATGGGTGGCAGCGCCTCTAGCCAGGGTCTTAGTTGCTGGGCCAACTCGCTATCGACAGTGCCCTGGGCGAGCTTGCGGTCCAACAGCCAGGTGCGGGCCTCTGGGTTGGCCATGCTGGTAGCCAGCAGGTCATGCAATTCCAGAACCTCAACATCGCGGCTGAGCATGGCATTGCTGAAGGCATCGTGATCATTGCGCGCCTGCTCTACCCAGAGCACATCGTCGAACAATAAATCGCGGCAATTGGCCGGCGTCAGGCGCTGCTGCGCCAGCCCTGGGCGGCACACCAGTACACGGCGCAGGCGGCCAATTTCAGAGTGCAAACCTTGGGTCGTCATGACATTGAATTCCTGTTCACAAATGCGCATATGCAAAATGCAGAGCGCTTACAGCCCGAGTCGGCCCATGATCAGCAGCGTCGCCGCTGCACCGGCCAGCACCACCAGAGCGGCCAGAATCGCCCACTCCCAAGGGGTAAAGATGCGTTCCTGACGCTGGCGCTTGGCCCAGGCATAGAGCACCACGCCCGGTACATAAAGCAGGGCGCTCAGCAGCAGATATTTGAAGCCGGCGGCGTACAGCAGCCATACGCAGTAGGCCGTGGCCAACGCAGCGATGGGCACATCAGCACGCTGGATGGCCGCTTTGACGCCCTCACCGCGCCAGGCCAGCAACAGGCCGTAGGCCGCGCTGAACAGGTAGGGCAGCAGAATCATCGCCGTGGATAGCGAGATCAGCGCCAGATAAGACGCCTTGGAGAACAGCGTCAGAATCAGAAACAGCTGCACCATGCCGTTGGTGAGCCACAGCGCATTGGCTGGCACATGCTTGTCGTTGGTCTGCCCCAGCCACTTCGGCATCACACCACCGCCTGCAGGGCTGAACAGGGATTCCGCCGCCAGTAGCATCCAGGCCAGAAAGCCGCCGCCCACCGAGACAATCAGACCGGCGTAGATCAGCACCGCGCCCCAAGTGCCAACAGCGTTTTCCAGCACGCCCGCCATCGACGGGTTTTTCAGGCCGGCCAGGGTCGGCTGGCTGAATACTCCAAGCGACAGCAACGACACCGACATCAATAGCAGCAGGCAGATCAGAAAGCCGATGACCGTGGCGCGGCCCACGTCTTCACGCTTGCGCGCCCTTGCCGAATACACACTGGCACCTTCAATGCCGATAAACACCCAGACCGTCACCAGCATGGTGCTCTTGACCTGATCAAGCACCGAGCCGAGGCTGGCATCGCCCCAGAAATTCAGGCTGAAGGTTTCCACCTTGAAGGCCATTGCTACCAGCGCGATAAACAGCAGCAACGGAACGATCTTGGCCAGCGTGACCACCGCATTCAGTACCGCAGCGCCTTGAATACCGCGCAGCACCAGCAAGTGGATGACCCATAGCACGATGGAAGCGCCTGCGATGGCAGCCGGCGAGTTGCCGCTGCCGAATTCTGGAAAGAAGAAGCCCAACGCACCGAACGCCGCCACCAGATAACCGACATTGCCGATCCAGGCGCTGACCCAGTAACCCCAGGCGGAGTTGAAGCCGACGTACTCACCGGACAACGCGCGGGCATAGGCGTAAACGCCGTTGTCGAGTTCGGGTTTGCGCAGCGAGAGCATCTGGTAGACCCGCACCAACAGCAACATGCCGATGCCGGTGATGGTCCAGCCAATCAAAATGGCCCCAGCACCCGCGCCGGCTGCCATGTTCTGCGGCAGGCCGAAGATACCGCTGCCGATGATTGAGCCGACCACCAGCGCCACAAGCAGGCTCAGCCCCAGCTTTGGTGGAACTTGAGTGGTTGCCTTGGCGGTTGTTTCAGAGGCTGTTAACGCTGCCACAGGCATCGTGTGGGGGCTGCTCATATCGCCCCGTCCACTTTAGCGTGCACCTGGCACAGCGCTTTGACCTTAGCCTGCAGGCTGCTGGCAATAGCCTGTGCCTCAGCCGGGGTGGTGCCATCTTGTAAATGCAGGGTGATGGTCCCGCCGGCACTCGGCTCGCCAGATACGCTAATGGGCTCGCAAACGATACTGAGCGCGGGCTCGTCAGAATGGTGGGCGCCAGGGGCAAGTTCCTTGACGATGTATCGGTAGACATCGGAGAGAGGCTGGATCACAGCAAATACCTTTGCAGAGGTTTCCCAGCCATGGCGTACAGCCGTGAGCTGGCTTTTACTTCTCCCAGTCTGCGCGCGCGCCCCTGCGTCGTCTGTTCGACAGCGCACGCAATAATTTCTGTGCTGTGTTGACAGCAAAATTTAGGTGTTTGACTGCAACGTGTGGATGTAGGCAATCACAACGCAGAGCTTCTGGTTGAGTCTTGCAGCTCAGCAATGTCCTTCGCCATGCGGCATTGCACCGAGACGACTAGCGTTTTTCTATGGCTGGATACTCGCTAGTAACGCCAGTTAAAAAGAGAAAGGATGTGGTCGTATTAATGGCGGAACAGGCCGAGGGTTAGCCATGCAATTCATAGCGATGATCGAAGCCCGGCCGTCGCTAACGGCCAGACGCGGGAACGGAGGTAACCAATCTCCGGGGCGATCCGGCGCTGTTGCTCTACTTCGCCACTCGCAATGCTTCGAGCACCAGAGCGAAGGCCGGTGAGGGTTGTCTACGACTGGGATAGTAGAGGTGATAGCCGGAAAATGGCTCGCACCAGTCCTCCAGCACACGAATCAGCCGGCCCTCTTCAAGGTGCGGAGCGAACTCATCTTCGGGTAGGTAGGCAATTCCCAAACCACCGACAGCAGCGTCCGCGATATGGGTCGTCGTGTTGAATACCAACTGCCCTTCGACCCTGACCTTCAGTTTTTTGCCTTTGCGCTCAAACTCCCAGGCATACACCCCGCCGTAGGTAGGAAAGCGGATATCGATGCACTGATGCGCCGCTAGATCGTGCGGATGCCTGGGCATGGGGTGCTCGGCAAAATAGCTGGGTGCAGCCACTGCGGCCATGCGCAGGTCGCCGCCGATGGGCAGCGCAATCATGTCCTGCGCCACCGTGGCGCCGAAGCGCACGCCAGCATCGAAACGCTCAGCCACGATGTCACAGAAGCCATAGTTGATATTGAATTCGAGCTTGATATCCGGATAGGCCGCCAGGACGGGGATCAGCTTAGGCAGCAAGGTCGTCTTGATGATGTTGTCGCCACAGGTGATGCGCACCGTGCCTGCCGGCTTATCGCGCAGCTCGGTCAGGGCATCCAGCTCGGCTTCGATCTCGTCGAAACGATGGCCGATGGCCTCCATCAGCCTTTCACCGGCCACCGTCAGTGAAACGCTGCGGGTGGTACGTGTGAGCAGGCGGATCTGCAGCCTTGCCTCCAGTCCGGACACCACCTGACTGACTGCCGACTGGGTAACGCCTAAGTGCGCCGCTGCGCGCGTAAAGCTGCCTTCGCGAGCCACTGTCACGAAGGCCTGCAGATCGTTGAAGTTATGTCGAGGCATGCGCCCATCCTCTTATTGAGTAGCAGAGGTTATAGCGGCTTTAAGCATTCATTAGCTAATCAAAGCCTAATTTTTTCACGACAATGCCTTCCACCCATTTGCTTCTTCTCCCGCCAGTGGGGCCAAACAAGCGCCAGAGCCAACTCCGCGATTGATCTTCAACCCATGAAGAGGACCATCCCCATGAACAGACTTTTTGTAGCGCTAGGCCTTCTGCTCAGCTCGATCACAGCTCTAGGAGCCGATATGTCCAACGGTGCTGACAATTTCTTCAAGAGCGACAAGGTGACCATGGAAAAGGTCAGCTTCAACAACCAGTACCAGATGAAGGTGGTGGGTAATCTGTTCATCCCCAAGAGCGTAGGTAAGTCCACACGCAGCCCGGCAATCATCGTTGGCCATCCCATGGGCGCGGTTAAGGAGCAGAGTTCCAACCTGTATGCCCAGAAACTGGCGGAGCAAGGCTTCGTGACCCTGGCATTGGACTTGACGTTCTGGGGTGAGAGCGAGGGCTCCCCGCGCAACGCCGTTCTCCCCGATATGTACGTGGAAGATTTCAGTGCGGCTGTCGATTATCTCGGCACCCAGGCGTTTGTGGATCGCCAGCGCATCGGTGTGCTGGGTATCTGTGGCAGCGGCAGCTTCGTAATCAGTGCAGCCAAGATCGACCCGCGTATGAAGGCGATTGCAACGGTCAGCATGTATGACATGGGGGCCGCCAACCGCAACGGCCTCAAACATTCGCAAACCCTGGAGCAGCGCAAGCAGGCAATTGCCGCCGCAGCCGAGCAGCGCTACGTGGAGTTCACCGGCGGCAAGACGCAATACACCAGCGGCACTGTGCATAAGCTGACAGATGACACCCACCCGATCCAGCGTGAGTTCTTCGATTTCTATCGCACTGCACGTGGCGCGTTCACCCCGGCGAGCTCCAGCTCCGAGCTGACCACCCACCCGACGCTGACCAGCAATATCAAGTTCATGAACTTCTATCCATTTTCGGACATCGAGACGATCTCTCCGCGTCCGATGCTTTTTATCGCTGGCGAGAACGCCCACTCGCGTGAGTTCAGTGAAGAGGCCTTCCGCTTGGCGGGTGAACCCAAGGAGCTTTACATCGTCCCTAACGCCGGGCACGTCGACCTGTATGACCGGGTGCAGCTGATTCCTTTCGACAAACTTACCCAATTCTTCAAGAACAGCCTGAAGTGATCCGCAGGCAGACATCATGACGACCCAACTTGCCGCCCGGCCAGACGCCATCGCCACCGACCAGTCGCTTTCACGCCCCAGTCATTGGGGTGGGGTCTTCGCGATGACGCTCTGTGTCTTTGCCCTGATCGCATCGGAGTTCATGCCCGTCAGTCTGCTCACGCCCCTGGCAACGGATCTGCAGGTCAGCGAAGGCATTGCAGGACAGGGTATCGCCATATCTGGGGCGTTCGCCGTGTTGACCAGCCTGTCGATAACCAGGCTGGTCGGGAGCATAGATCGCAAGACACTCCTGCTTATCCTGACCGTCCTGATGGCGATCTCCGGTGCCGTTGTAGCGCTTGCGCCGAGCTTCACCCTCTACATGGTAGGGCGAGCCTTGTTAGGCGTGGTCATCGGTGGTTTCTGGTCAATGTCGGCGGCCACGGCCATGCGCCTGGTGCCCGATGATCAAGTGCCCAAGGCGCTGGCCATCTTCAACGGTGGCAATGCCCTGGCCACGGTGATCGCGGCGCCACTGGGCAGCTACCTGGGCTCAGTAATCGGTTGGCGTGGGGCGTTCCTCTGCCTGGTTCCGGTTGCAGTCGTCGCACTGGTCTGGCAGTGGCTCAGTTTGCCGAGCATGAAGCCCTCGGTGCGGAACAGTCCTGCCCCCTGTGTGTTCAGGCTGCTCAGGACTCGCTCGGTGGCGTTGGGCATGGCGGCTTGCGGCGCGTTCTTCATGGGGCAGTTTGCTCTGTTCACCTACCTGCGGCCCTTCCTCGAAACGGTGACCTTGGTCGACGCCACTACCCTGTCATTGATCCTGCTGTTTATCGGTCTAGCCGGTTTGAGTGGAACCCTGCTGATCGGATCATGGCTGAAAAAGGGCCTATATCGCACGTTGACTGCTATTCCAGTGCTCATGGCGGTCATTGCTCTCGCGTTGATCCCCACCGGAGGCTGGGTCGTTCCAGTGGCGATATTGCTGGGCTTGTGGGGGCTGATGGCTACGGCAGCGCCTGTTGGCTGGTGGAATTGGATTGCACAAGCGATGCCCGATGATGCCGAGGCAGGTGGCGGGCTGATGGTAGCTGTGGTGCAGTTTGCCATTGCATCGGGCTCGACACTGGGCGGCTGGTTGTTTGACCACAGCGGCTATCAGAGCACCTTTACTGCAAGTGCAGCCATTCTGTTGCTTGGCGCTGCTCTTGCCGTTCTGGCCATGCGTGCGCAGGCGGGTCAGCCCGCTGGAGGAAGGCGTCTACATGATGAATAAGGTCAGCCAACACTTCTGCCTCTCGGGCGTTCGGTTATGCCTGCTGTTAATCCTCAGTGAATGCACATTCGCGGAGACAAATTTGAAGGAGAATCGTATGTGGATGACTATTGAGGAACAGTGCTTCGCAATCACCCTCGACGATAGCGAGACCTCACGGGCACTTGCACAACTATTACCCCTGGCCCTGGACATGAGCGAACTCAACGCCAACGAGAAATATGCAAGCCTGCCACAACGGCTGCCAACCCGCGCAGTAAGGCCCGGCACGATCCGCAATGGTGATCTGATGCTGTACGGCACGGATACGTTGGTGATTTTCTACCAGACGTTCGAGTCGACCTACTCCTACACACGGATTGGCCGTGTCGATAGCTCCGATGAGCTAGCTGAAGCGTTAGGCCGGGGCGATGTGACTATTCACTTTTCTGTGAACTAAGAGCGGCGCAAAGCAAGCACAGTGAAGGTCTACTTTCGGACGCTTTCAGCCATTCACGACTTGCTAAAAACGAGTAAGAACTGCGTGTTATTAATTACCGAAGAACTCACAGCCACAAGCGGACGTGGCATAGCGTAGGCTGATAAAATCACCTGATACTTCTTTACCGGCATCTTCAATGCAGCAAACTATTTCCCTTTCCCGCCGTTTTTCCTGTGCCCCCATGATGGATTGGACGGACCGTCACTGCCGCTTTTTTCTACGCCAGTTGTCCAAGCACACCTTGCTGTATACCGAGATGGTCACCACAGGGGCGATCCTGCACGGTGATACCGCACGCTTTCTGCGCCACAGCGTGGCTGAGTACCCGCTGGCTCTACAGTTGGGCGGCAGCGTAGCGGCAGATCTGGCAGCCTGCGCCAAGCTGGGCGAGGCTGTCGGCTACAGCGAAATCAATCTGAACGTCGGCTGCCCCAGCGACCGCGTGCAGAACAATATGATCGGCGCCTGCCTGATGGGCCATCCACAACTGGTCGCCGACTGCGTGAAAGCTATGCGGGATGCGGTGGATATCCCGGTAACGGTGAAGCACCGCATTGGTATCAACGGCCGCGACAGCTATGCCGAGCTGTGCGATTTCGTCGGCACCGTGCGTGATGCCGGCTGTCGCAGTTTTACCGTGCATGCGCGGATAGCCATATTGGAGGGCCTCTCGCCCAAGGAGAACCGTGAAGTGCCGCCGCTGCGCTACGATGTAGCGGCGCAGCTCAAGCAGGACTTCCCCGAGCTGGAAATCATCCTCAATGGCGGCATCAAGACCCTGGAAGATTGCCAGCAGCACCTGCAGACCTTCGATGGCGTGATGCTGGGCCGCGAGGCGTACCACAACCCTTACCTGCTGGCCCAAGTGGACCAGCAGCTGTTTGGCTCAACGAGCGCAGTGCTGAGTCGTTTTGAGGCCATGCAGAGCATGCGTGGCTATATCGCCGCGCACCTGGCCGAAGGTGGCAGCATGCACCACATCACCCGCCACATGCTCGGCCTGGGCCAGGGTTTCAATGGCGCACGGCGCTTTCGCCAGCTGCTCTCGGTGGACATTCACAAGACCAACGAGCCACTGGCGCTGTTCGATCAAGCGGCGCAATTGCTGCAAGGCCGCTGACTCGGGTAAGGTCGGTGCATCTGCAACGACAAGGCTGTGTCATGACCTCCAAGCTGGATCAACTCAAGCAGTTCACCACCGTGGTCGCCGATACCGGCGACCTCGACGCCATCGCCCGCCTGAAGCCGGTTGATGCCACTACCAACCCTTCCCTGCTGCTTAAAGCCGCTGCTATGCCTGGTTACAGTGCACTGCTGAAAAGCGCAGTGACTGCCGGCAAAGGCGATCTAGGCCTGGCCTGTGACCATTTTGGCGTCGCTGTGGGCGGTGAAATCCTCAAGATCATCCCCGGGCGCATCTCAACCGAAGTGGATGCGCGCCTGTCCTTCGATACGCAGGCCACCCTGCGCCGCGCTGAACGCCTGATTGGCCTGTATGAAGAGGCCGGTATTGGTCGCGAGCGCGTGCTGATCAAGATCGCCTCAACCTGGGAAGGTATTCGCGCTGCCGAGCAGCTGGAAAAGGCTGGCGTCCAGTGCAACCTGACCCTGCTGTTCACCTTCGCTCAGGCCCAGGCCTGTGCCGATGCCGGCGTATTTCTGATTTCGCCCTTCGTTGGGCGCATCTATGACTGGTACAAGAAGGTTGAATGCCGTGATTTTGTAGGTGCTGAAGACCCCGGCGTGCAGTCGGTTACGCGCATCTACAACTACTACAAGGCCAACGCCTACCAGACCGTGGTAATGGGCGCGAGCTTCCGCAATATCGGCCAGATCGAACAACTGGCTGGCTGTGATCGCCTGACTATCAGCCCCGAGCTGCTGCAGCAACTGGCCGATGACCAGCAGCCTCTGGCGCGCCTGCTCAGCCCTGGCAAAGCTGCCGAAGCCAAGCAGAGCCTGAGCGAAAGCCAATTCCGCTGGGCCATGAATGAAGACGCCATGGGCACCGAAAAACTAGCTGAAGGCATTCGCCTATTTGCCCGCGATCAGGAAAAGCTGGAAAAACTGCTCACCGCTCAAGCCTGAATGGCCTAAATGCAAACGGGGCGCTCATTGAGCGCCCCGTTTGTTTAGCCACCAGCATCAGTGATGCTCGAGGGCATTGACCAGATCGTGGAAAGCTTCGCGGTTGGAGTCATTCAACCCCATCAGAATGCGGTGCGCTTCCAGCACCTTGGCGCGCACCAGCTCTTCCGACTGATCCTGCGACGGCAGATCGTCCAGACAATCCGGGCACGGCACGGGTGTGTCGACGATATTGAAGACCTGATCGAACCCCATCGACTGCAACAGTCGAGTGATATCGGCGTGGGTGGTCACCACTGTCGGCAACAGGCCGATCTTCTGCCGCGAAAGAATCGACAGTTTGGCCAGCAGCCCAAGGGTCGTGCTGTCGATACTGCGGGTCTCGGTGAGATCAATCACGATGGCTGAGAAATTCAGCGCCGTGAAAATTTTCTCAATGGTTGCATCCAGTGCCGAACACAGCGTCAGGCGCACTTCACCGACAAACTTCAGGATGAAGGTACCGTTTTGTTCGGCAAACTGGATTCGACCGGGGCTTATCCCAGGGTTCATGCAAGGTTCCTGCTTAACACCAGCAAGGCGATATCATCCGGCATATCCCCCAGATTGGCCAGCCCAAAAGCCTTACGTAAGCCATCCAAGGTGCCACCCGCAGAACTGATCAGCTGCGGCAACAGGGTTTCCTTGTCTTTCAAGGTATCGCCCGGGAGTAGATCGAGGATGCCGTCGGAGAGCAGCGTCAAGCTGAAGGCCTCCGGCAGTTCGAGTTCCAGATCGTTGTATTCTGCCTCTACAAACAGCCCAACCGGCAGGCCGCGGCCTTCCAGATAACGTGCCTGGCCGTTGCTGTAGAGCACCGGCAGCGGTAGATGGCCGCCAATGCTGTAGGTCAGACGGTTGTTGACCTGGTCGATCACACCGCCAAGCATGGTCACGTGTTTGCCCAGCTTGCAGTTGAGCAGACCACGGTTGATATGGCCGAGCACTTCAGAGGGCTTGAAATCCGGCAGGTTGCCGCTGCGCCGCGACTCATAGAGCAAGCGTGTGGTCATAAACTTCAGCAGCACGGTGATAAATGCCGAAGAAGCGCCATGCCCGGAAACATCAGCCAGATAAAAAGCGATACGGCTGTCATCGACGCGGAAATAGTCAACAAAGTCGCCCGACAGGTACAGCGACGGAATGATCTGATGCGCGAAGTTCAAGCCATCGGCCTGCCAAGGCGTCACCGGCAGCATGTTCATCTGCACCTGGCGACCGGCGTTCTGATCCTCCTGCAGCAGGTGCAGGCTGGCTTGCAGTTCGCGGTTGGCGGTTTCCAGCTCGTCGCGGTAGCGCTGGTTTTCCAGACGCAGGTTGGCGCGGTCCAGCGCACGACGCACGGAGTGTTCAAGCACGGCGAGATCCGCCAGCGGCTTAATCAAGTAATCCGCGGCGCCTAGACGCAGGGCCTCTACGGCATCGCTCATCACGCCTGCACCGGACACCACGATCACCGGGGTTTCAACCTGCAGGGCGTTAATGCGGCGGATCAGTTCAAGACCGTCGACTTGCGGCATGCGCAGATCGCAGATCACCAGATCCGGCGACTCGGCATGAAAGACTTCCAGCCCCTGCAAGCCATTAGCGGCCTGCAGCACATGAAAACCACTGTCTTCCAAGTAGGCTGCGAGGCTCGCACGCACTACGTCGTCGTCATCGATAATCAGCAGCGTGGCACTGGTTTTGTGCATGAGGTATCCAGGCAAACTGCGCCGGGTATGGGTTGGGTTTATTGCGTGAGGGCCGGAGCTTACACGCGCGAACTCGGCTTGCTTTAAGGCGCAGACGGTACTCCCATCCGTTATGCGATTCAAGCGTACGCCGGTCGTCGCAACACGACTTTACACCTCAAATCGGCCAAGGTTATAAGAGCTGCAGGACAACCCCCATAACAAGAGGAAAAAGCCCCATGAGCCAGAATGATCGTGCCTACAGTGAGAAACGCGATTACATCCGCATGCGGCTAGAAGCACCTGTGACCCTGCACCACGATGGCAAGGAGATTCCTGCCCTGTGCCTCGACCTTTCCAGCACCGGCATGCAGCTGGAGGCCGAAAGCGCAGTGAAGACGGGCGACAAAGTGCGTGTACACATCGCGTCGGAGCATAACGAACTGCGCGGCCTGGACGCGCAAGCCGAAGTGATGCGCGTCAGCACCTTGGAAGACGGCCGCCAGGCATTAGGCTTGGCGATTATTTCCATGAACTGACACGCTCAAACAACAAAAAGGCGGCCCTTAGTGGCCGCCTTTTTGTTGTTTGCCATTCATGCATGGCCGTTGCAGAGAGCGCTGAGCAATAAGGAGCGGCTTCAGGCCGTTTGCATGCACATCAGCGACTCAGAAGTCGTCCTCGACCTCGCCATCGCGCACTTTGAATTCGCGATTCTGCAGATAGGCATTACGAATAAAGATGTACTTGTCGCCGCTGACCATACGCTCGGCTTTTAGCAAGTTGGCCCGCAGGCTCACGGCTTCAACCCCAGTCACCACATTGCGGGTCGGAACGTGGTCGATGTGCATCGGTGCAGTCATCATCGAATCAGGAACACGGCCAAAAGTATCACGCACGGTGCTTGGCCCCAGTAGCGGCAGCACCACGTAAGGGCCACTGCCCAGACCCCAAGCGCCTAGCGTTTGACCGAAGTCCTCATCACTACGCTGCAGCCCCATCGGGGTCGCTACGTCGAAGAAACCCAACAGGCCGAAGGTGGTATTGAAGATCAAGCGACCGCTGTCCACGCCGGCGTTATGCAACTTTCCCTGCAACAGATTGTTAGCCAGATTGCGCAGATCCCCGATATTGCGGAAGACATTACTGACACCGTCTTCCACAAGTTGCGGCGCCACAGCCTGATATCCCTGGGCCAATGGTTTGAGGGTATAGGCATCAACGTTGTCGTTGACCTTGAACATAAAGCGGTTGTAGCCCTGCCATGGGTCTTCTTCGTTGGCTTGCGCCAGTGCAGGCAGCAAGAGCACGCCGGTACAGGCAATCAACAGGCTCAGTCGTTCAATCCAACTCGCACCGGTTACACGCATCACAGTCGCTCCTTGAAAAGGCTTAGGCGGCCGCAGGCCGTCAAATCAGGCCGAGCAGTATAAGGCGGCAGCCCACTAAATAGGCAGCATAGCGGACGATCAAATAGCTGAAAATCTTACTGGCTGTTGCCATACAACTCAGCATTCAGCGACAACACGCAAAGAAATAAAGCCTTCATCTGCTTGTAACCTGAGACCGTTAACCTGGACTAGACCATTTTCAAGGACGGCCCATGCAAACGCCCACCACCTCGCCCGCCTTCAATGCCATTTTGTTTAGCCTGTCCGGCTGCCTGGTGGACTTTGGCGCTCGCACGGCCCCGCTCACCTTGCAACGCCTGTACCCGACTGCGGTAAACCTGTCGAACCTGCCAAACGCTCTGGGTCGCGAACCGGAGCCAGCAGAGTGGCTGACATACCAGCAAGCACTGTGCGAGACCGCACGCGCACAGGCTGAAGCCACAGCATCTGCCCTGCCCTTGCTTGAACAGCTGCGCCAGCAAGCGGTGCCCTGTGCCTGGTTAGATGAACTGCCGCGCGATGCCAGCATTAGCCTGGCGGGTGCACTCCCAGAATGGCTTCCTGGTTTCCCGCCCCACCGCCATCGCCCATGGCCAGCTCCAGATGCCATCTGGCTCAGCCTGATGGCCATGCACGTTGATCAGGTTGAAGGCTGCGTACTGGTCAGTGGTGAACCGCGCCTGCTGCAAGCTGCGCTAAGTGCCGGCATCTGGACCATAGGTTTGGCCATCAGTGGACCATTGTGTGGCCTGGCACTGGCTGACTGGCAAAGCCTGCCAATGGGCGAGCGCGATCGCCTGCGCAGCCAAGCCACCCTGAGTCTTTACCGCCTTGGCGTACACTCGGTCATTGATCAACTCAGTGACCTACCCACCTGCCTGGCGGACCTCAGCCTACGTCGGCACAAAGGTGAAAAACCTTGAAACAGCGCGCCAGGCCTGTATTGCCCGGCGCTTGATCCAAAGCAAGCAAAGCCCTCCGGCTTGGATTAACCTGAAGGTATGCCGAACCTTTCGCCCCGGCGCAAGGTCAGTCAATCAGTTGATCATCAAAGGGAGAACCTCATGCCTGCAAGCCGCCTGCAGCAACAACTGCAAGACCTGCGCGACCAACTGGCCGAGCAACCACCACTGACTGAAGAAGAACGTGCTGAACTGTTTGTACTGACTCAGGAAATTGAACTGCAGTTGGCCCGCCAGGCTGCAGCTGCCCCTGACGCAACCCTGGTCGACGGGGTAAACCTCGCGGTGGAGCGCTTCGAAGCCAGCCACCCGACCCTCGCCGGCACCCTGCGTAATATCGTGCAGAGCCTGGCTAATATGGGTATTTAAACGCATGCAGCATTAACGAAAACCCCAGCACTTAGCTGGGGTTTTGCATTACTGGCGCACCAAACGCTGATTATCTGGGCTGATGGGCCCGCTGCTGCGATAGGGATTGATATCCAACCCGCCACGCCGCACATAACGCGCATACACCGTCAGGTGCTTAGGCTTGAGCAGGCGCTGCAGGTCGAGAAAGATTCGCTCCACGCACTGCTCGTGAAAATCCGCATGCTGGCGAAAGCTCACCAGGTAGGCCAACAGGCTGGCGTGATCCAACGCCAAGCCACGGTACTCCACTACCAGCGTGCCCCAATCCGGCTGGCCGGTGACCGGACAGTTGGATTTGAGCAGGTGGCTGTGCAGACTTTCCTCGACCACTCGCGCGGCATCACAGCGCAGCAGCTCAGGCTGCGGCTGCGCATAGTTGCTGATGGCTACATCCAGTTCGTCAATGCAGATACCTGGAGCGGCCTGAACACCATCAGCCGTTACCTCTGCCAGACTGCGCACACGTACGCCAACCGGTTTGCCGGCAGCTGCCGAGAGGTCCCGTACCAGTACCGTCACCAGTTCGTCAGCGCTACTGAACACTGACTGGTTCAGCGAGTTGAGGTACAGCTTGAAGGATTTCGACTCGATGATATTCGGCGAGTCGGCGGGAATCGCGAACTCGCCCATGGCTACCACCGGTTTGCCCGACGGCAACAGCCAGGACAACTCGAAACAGTTCCAGAAATCCACGCCCTGATACGGCAGCGTCTCGGCGCTCAGGCCCAGCTCGGCCCATTTCGCGGCCCGCGGAATCGGGAATAACAAAGACGGGGTGTAGGTAGCGATGTATTCGCTGGATTTGCCCAGTGGCGAATCTTCGGCGGCGGGATGCATGGAGAAAACCTGGCTAGTCGAGACGCGGCGATTGTATACAATTTTAAAGCAGATTCAGTGTGGCAAGACCGAGGCCGGCCTTGCCGCAGCAGCATCAGGCCAGCTCAGCTACCACCGCTGCCAGCGCCTGGGCGGGATTGGCAGCCTGGCTAATCGGGCGGCCGATCACCAGATAATCCGAGCCTACATCCAACGCCTGACGCGGAGTCAGAATACGGCGCTGGTCATCCTGGGCGCTGCCGGCCGGACGAATCCCCGGCGTCACCAGTTGCAACGCCGGGTAAGCGAGCTTCAACGCTTGCGCTTCCTGAGCCGAACACACCAGGCCATCCAGACCGGCCTGTGCCGCCAGCCCAGCGAGACGCAGCACCTGCGCCTGCGGTTCGAGATCCAGGCCAACGCCCGCAAGGTCTTCGCGCTCCATGCTGGTCAGCACGGTGACGCCAATCAACAACGGCTTGGCCCCAGCGAGCTTGTCCAAGGTTTCACGGCAAGCCGCCATCATGCGCAGGCCGCCCGAGCAGTGCACATTGACCATCCACACGCCCATCTCGGCAGCTGCCTTAACGGCCATGGCAGTGGTGTTGGGAATATCGTGGAATTTCAGGTCGAGAAACACCTCGAAGCCCTTGCCGGCCAGCACGTTGACGATCTCCGGTCCGCAACGGGTAAACAGCTCCTTGCCCACTTTTACCCGGCACAACTTGGGATCAAGCTGATCAGCCAATGCCAGCGCGGCATCACGGGTCGGGAAATCCAGGGCAACGATAATTGGGGTCTGGCAAGCGGACATGGGCGGGCTCTCGGGCAAGACAAATTCGGCGCGCATTGTAGCGGATGCGCCGCAGGCTTGCCGCTCCGGTGATCCGCCCGCGTCGATACGCTAAGACAACGCCTAAACCACAAACGGCTAGCAGTGACTTGGCAGGCGCCACTGCCTCTCATCGAGCGTAATTAGCGCCTGCCCGTTGACCCAAGCGTGTTTGCACTCGAACAGCACGCTGTGGACGATTTTTAGCCACCGGAACTCAAGCCCAGACGTTCACAGCCTCGGCATGTAGCGTCCACCAATCAGCGCACCAGCGGGTCATCCCAGAATGAACGCTCGCTTTCCTGAATAACATCCGCACGGCTTAAACCCAGATCCTTCAACGCTGCATCATCAAGCATCGCAAGGCGCCGCCGCTGCTCGGCTAACTGCCACCAGCGGGCAAACTGGCGACCAAGCGCACGCAGTATTTCAGTCGGCCGACGGCTCTTTAAGCGCCCAGCACTGGCTATTGCATAACCTTTTTGACCTTTCATCTCGTCGCCCTCCTTGTGGGGTTGGCGACAGTCTCGCGCTCGACTTATGATCAATCCAACGAATGTTACTTATGCAATGCATCTCAGAGATTGATGTATGGCCAGTTACCCGAGCATCGACAGCGAACTGCTGCGTACCTTTGTCGCGATTGCAGATCACGGTGGCTTTACACGCGCAGCGGAAATGGTCAACCGCACCCAATCAGCGGTCAGCATGCAGATGAAGCGCCTGGAAGAAGACGTGATGCAGCGTCCACTGTTCATTCGCGACGGACGCCAGTTCAGCCTCACAGCCGAGGGCCAGCTGTTGCTGAGCTATGCACGGCGTATTCTCAAGTTGCACGCCGAGGTGATGAACAGCATGCGCGAGCCGCATATGGTCGGCACCGTGCGCATCGGTACCCCGGACGACTATGTGATGCGCTTTATGCAGGGTATTTTGGTGCGGTTCGCCCAGTCCTATCCGCTGGTGCAGGTCGAGCTGCACTGCGAACCGTCCTTCCAACTGCTGCAGCGCCAGGACCTCGACTTGACCATCGTCACCCGCGAGCCAGGTACCGAAATCGGCCAGCTGTTACGCCAGGAACACCTGGCCTGGGCGCAAGCGCGCAACGCCAACCTGCATGAGCTAGAAACCCTGCCGCTGGCGATGTTCAACTCGCAGTGTTTCTGCCGTTCCTGGGCCTGCAACGGCCTGGAAGCGCTGGGGCGTAACTTCCGCATTGCCTACACCAGCCCCAGTCTGTCGGCGATCATGGCAGCGGTCAGCGCCGGCCTGGCGATTACTGCCCAGCTGCAAAGCCTGATCACCCCAGACTTGCAGATTATTGGCGAGGCCGAAGGCATGCCGGCCCTACCCTCTGCCAGCATCGTGCTGCTGCGCAACAGCAACACGCAAACCCAGGTCACCAAGACTCTGGCCGAACAAATCGTCGAAGGTTTCAGACTTTAAGCGCGAGCAATACCGCGCAAAGCAGCAAAAAGCCGGCAAACAGCCCGCGCAGAACGCGCTCTGGCAGCGCATGCGCAAACTTCACACCCCAGCTGATACTTAGCAAACCACCCAGAGCTAGGGGCGCACCCAACAACCAGTCGACATGATCATGCGCGGCATATGTCGCCAGTGTAACGGCCGTGCTCGGTGCGGCCAGAGCCAGGGACAGCCCCTGCGCCATAACCTGGCTGGTGCCAAATAGCGTAGTCAGCACTGGCGTCGCCAGTACCGCGCCGCCAACACCAAACAACCCGCCTAGCAAACCGGCGCCACTGCCTAGCAGCGTCAACCAAGGCCAGGGATAACGCATGCCCACAAACACCATGGCAGGCTTGCTGTACAGCCGAGAGAGGTTGTAGGCCGCCAGCAACACCAGGAAGACTACAAACCCCAGGCGCATGCGCTCGGCATCCACAGTGACCGCCCAGCCCGCACCTAACACAGCAAAAATCAGGCTGGGTACAGCCAGGGCCAACGCATGCCGCCAGTCGATACGGTTGCGCTGGTGATAACGCCACAGCGCCAACAGCACATTCGGCACCACCATCACCAGCGCCGTACCCTGAGCCAGCTGTTGATCCAGGCCAAACAACACGCCGAGCGCCGGAATGGCGATCAGCCCACCGCCAATCCCAAACAGACCGCCAAGAGTGCCGAGGGCCAGTCCGAGCAGAAGGTTCAAGGCAAAATCGAGCAAGGTCATCGGTAGGCTCCAGAATGAAGCTGTACAGCCTAATTATTCGCCACTAGCCGCGAAACGCACAGCAACGCAAAATGGCTATGCATATAACGCACAGCAGACCTTGACCATGAACCCCGATAGCCTGACCGACCAACTCAGCCTGTTTCTCGATGTGCTGGAAACCGGCAGCTTTTCCGCCGCAGCCCGGCGACACCCGCTAACGCCCTCGGCAGTAGCACGACGCATCGACGCCTTGGAGCGCTCGCTGGGAAGCAACCTGTTCAGCCGCAGCACTCATGCCGTCCGCGCCACCTCCGCCGGCTTGGCGTTTGCCGAACGGGCCAGACGCATTCTTGCCGAGTTACATCTGGCCCGTGCCGAAGCCGTATCACTGAGCAGCGCGCCGGAAGGGCTTATTCGTATTGACGCCCCAGCGCCGTTCGGCCGGCGCCATCTGGCCCCCGCGATAGCCGAGTTTCTGGTCGCCTATCCTGGGCTGGATGTGCAGTTGCGCCTGATCGACAGCTTCGTCGACCTGCATGGCACGCACCTGGGTGAGGTCGACCTGGTACTGCGCATCGGCCCACTGGCCGACACACGCCTGGTCGCCACGGCGCTGTCGCCGATGGTCCGGGTCGTCTGCGCCAGCCCTGACTACCTGGCACGCCGCGGGGTACCTCGCAGCCCTGATGAGCTGCTGGAGCATGACGGCCTCGACTGGGACAGCCTGGCCCCGCCTTACGCCTGGCGCTTTGAACAGGATGGCAAGCTGCAACTGTGCCGCCCCAAGCGCCTGCGCATGACTGCCAACAATGCCGAAGCTCTGTTGTTCAGCGCCCTCGCCGGCTTGGGCATTGCCCATCTACCAACCTGGTTGATAAGCGACTATTTATTGCGTGGTGAATTACGGCCGCTGTTCTGTGAAAGCGGCCTGCCGACGCCCGAACCCAGCGGTATCTACGCCCTGCGTCTGGAGCGTGAAACCGACTCGCGCAGCCGCTTGTTGCTGGAGTTTCTCAAGGCCCGCTTCGGTCCAGTAGCGCCATGGGACCTGGCACTGCAAAGTGGCCTGCAACGTAGTTAAAGGCTGATACAGCAAGCATAAAAATAGTCGGAAGCCTTGATCAGCATCGCGCAGCGACGCCCCAAAGACTGGCCGCCCTGGATGGCTGGCCATAAAAAAGCCCGACGCTAGGTCGGGCTCTTTCTTCTCGCCGTTAAAGCCGATCTTAGACCGGTGCTTTAGCGCGGGATTTGTACTCACCGGTACGGGTATCGATTTCGATCCAGTCGTCGATGTTGCAGAAGTCAGCAACTTTGATCTCGGTGCCGTTGCTCAGCTTAGCTGGCTTCATCACTTTGCCAGAAGTGTCGCCACGGGCGGAACCTTCGGTGTAGGTGATCTGGCGAACGATGGTGGTCGGCAGGTCAACCGAAACCACTTTACCTTCAAAGAATACGGCTTCGCATACGTCAGTCATGCCATCGACGATGTACGGCATTACGCTTTCCAGATCGTCTTTGTTCAGCTCGTACTGGTTGAACTCTTGGTCCATAAAGACGTAGTTCGGCTCGCTGTAGTACGAGTAGGTCACGTCTACGCGATCAAGGATCACCGGCTCCATTTTGTCGTCGGCTTTGTAAACAGTTTCAGTCGAAGAGCCGCTCAGCAGGTTCTTCAGCTTCATTTTAACGATGGCGCTGTTACGACCGGACTTGGTGAATTCGGCCTTCTGGATCAGCCAAGGTTGGCCGTCAATCAGGGCCACACTGTTGGGCTTCATTTCTTGTGCGGTTTTCATACGAATATCCGGGTTTGGATGGAATTACAAAATTCTTGGCCGCGTATCATAG
>Ga0155449_1297_pt1 | contig 25383 bp, 18 predicted proteins | sample RifCSPhighO2_02_FD_111897 | JGI IMG/M metagenome (GOLD analysis project Ga0155449, IMG submission 111897) | Pseudomonadales bacterium RIFCSPHIGHO2_02_FULL_60_43 | reverse complement strand
TGGCGCTTAGGGGTGTTACTCGGGTATAATCCGCGGCTTGTTTTTTGCCCGCCAAGACCTTCAGTGGATAGGGTGTTATGTCCGGAAAAGCGCAACAGCAGTCTCGTATCAAAGAGTTGATCACCCTGGGTCGTGAGCAGAAGTATCTGACTTACGCAGAGGTCAACGACCACCTACCGGAAGATATTTCTGATCCGGAGCAGGTGGAAGACATCATCCGCATGATTAACGACATGGGGATCCCCGTACACGAGAGTGCTCCGGATGCGGACGCCCTTATGTTGGCCGACGCCGATACCGACGAGGCAGCCGCTGAAGAAGCCGCTGCAGCGCTGGCAGCGGTGGAGACCGATATCGGCCGCACGACGGACCCAGTGCGCATGTACATGCGTGAAATGGGCACCGTGGAACTGCTGACCCGCGAAGGCGAGATCGAAATCGCCAAACGCATCGAGGAAGGCATCCGTGAAGTGATGGGCGCTATCGCCCATTTCCCAGGCACTGTCGACAGCATTCTGGCCGAGTACACCCGTGTCACCACCGATGGTGGTCGCCTGGTTGAAGTCCTCAGCGGCTATATCGATCCGGATGACGGCATTGTTCCCGCTGAAGCGGCTGCGCCTGTTCCAGTTAAAGACGGCGATGCCGCCGAAGAGACTGACGACGACGACGCCGAAGCCAGCGATGACGAGGAAGAAGAAGGCGATGGCGGCCCGGACCCTGAAGAGGCTCTGCGCCGTTTCACCGCGATCGGTGACGCCCTGGAACTCGCCAAGAAAGCTCTGAAAAAGCATGGCCGTAACAGCAAGCAAGGCACTGCCGCGCTGAAAGAAATGGCCGAGCTGTTCATGCCGATCAAGCTGGTACCTAAACAGTACGATGCGCTGGTTGTCCGCGTACGCAGCTCCCTTGAGCGCCTGCGCGCTCAGGAACGCGCCATCATGCAACTCTGCGTGCGTGATGCACGTATGCCACGCGCCGATTTCCTCAAGCTGTTCCCTGGCAATGAAATCGATGCCGAGTGGTCCGTTGGCCTGGCCAAAGGCAAGGCTAAATACGCCGAAGCCATTGGCAATGTGCAAGCTGACATCCAGCGCTGCCAGCAGAAGCTGACTGCACTGGAAGCCGAGTGCGAACTGACCCTGGCTGAAATCAAGGACATCAACCGTCGCATGTCGATCGGCGAGGCCAAGGCCCGTCGCGCGAAGAAAGAGATGGTTGAAGCGAACTTGCGCCTGGTGATCTCGATTGCCAAGAAGTACACCAACCGTGGCCTGCAGTTCCTCGACCTGATTCAGGAAGGCAACATCGGCCTGATGAAAGCGGTGGACAAGTTCGAATACCGTCGCGGTTACAAGTTCTCGACTTACGCCACCTGGTGGATTCGCCAGGCGATCACCCGCTCGATTGCTGACCAGGCGCGGACCATCCGCATCCCGGTGCACATGATCGAGACGATCAACAAGCTCAACCGTATTTCCCGGCAGATGTTGCAGGAAATGGGTCGCGAACCGACGCCGGAAGAGCTGGGTGAACGCATGGAAATGCCTGAGGACAAGATCCGCAAGGTACTGAAGATCGCTAAAGAGCCGATCTCCATGGAAACCCCAATCGGTGATGACGAAGACTCTCATCTGGGTGACTTCATCGAAGACTCGACCATGCAGTCGCCAATCGATGTAGCCACCGTTGAGAGCCTTAAAGAAGCAACCCGCGAAGTACTCTCCGGGCTCACCGCGCGTGAAGCCAAGGTACTGCGCATGCGCTTCGGCATCGACATGAATACCGATCACACCCTTGAGGAAGTCGGTAAGCAGTTTGATGTAACCCGTGAGCGGATTCGTCAGATCGAAGCCAAGGCGCTACGCAAGCTGCGCCACCCGACGAGAAGCGAGCATCTGCGCTCCTTCCTCGACGAGTAACACCAAAACCCCCGGCCCTGCCGGGGGTTTTGCATTCTGGGCAACTACCAAGGCTTGCCAGGCAGGTCTACACTTTTGCTTATTGCCTAGCGAACGAGCCCATCCATGCCGCGTGTTGCAGCCACCCTCCTGTTGTGTTTGGCATGCTGGGCTGCGCCCGTCCTCAGCCTTGAACTTACGCCCGCAGAGCAGGCCTGGCTAGCCGAAAACCCGCAACTGAGTTTGGGCGTGGACCGTGACTGGCCACCGTACGAGTTCATCGACGGTGACGAACAGTACCAGGGACTCGCCGCCGACTATGTTCGGCTGATCGAACAGCGCCTGCCGGTCACCCTGCGCCCAGCTCCCGCGCAGAACTGGAGCGAAGTGCTGGCCGATGCCCGAACCGGCAAGCTGCACCTGCTGCCCAGCCTGATGGCCACCCCCGAGCGCGAGCAGTATCTGACGTTCACACGCCCCTACCTCGACTTCCCGATTGTCATCCTGAGCCAGGAACAAGGTCCGCAACCCAGCAAAATCCGTGACCTACGGGGGCTGCGTGTGGCCGTGGTCGACAGTTACGCCACCCACGAACTGCTGCGCGACAAACACCCCGAGCTACGCCTCTGGCCCCGCCCCAGCGTAGCCGCTGCCTTACAAGCACTGGCCTCAGGACAGGCCGATGCCATGGTCGGTGACCTTGCCTCCAGCATCTGGCACCTGCGCCAACTTAAGCTCGACGGCATTGTCATCAGCGGCCAAACCCCACTCCGCTACCAACTGGCCATGGCCGTGCCCAAGGATCAAGCCATCCTGGCCGGGATACTCGACAAACTGCTGGCCGAACTCACACCCAGTGAAATCGCCGAAATTCAGCAGCGCTGGGTGAGTGACCCACTCGACTCACGACCATTCTGGCGCAGCCTACTGCTGTTTGGCCTTCCCGGCCTGCTGGCAGCCCTGCTGATCATCTTCAGCATCCTGCGCATCAACCATCGGTTGCGCAGTGAAATGCACAACCGCGAACAGCTGGAAAACGAACTGCGCAACAGCGAGCGACATTACCGTGGCTTAGTAGAAAGCCTCAACGCAGTCGCCTGGCAGATGGACCCTAGCAACCTTCGCTACACCTACGTTGCCCCCCAGGCGGAAAAGCTCCTCGGCTACCCCGCGCACGATTGGCTAACGCCTGGTTTTGTCGAGCGCGTCTTGCACCCCGACGATGCATGCTGCGCCATCGACTATTGCCGCAGCGAAACCCAAGCTGGACGCGACCACAGCATGGATTACCGCATGCTCGCTGCCGACGGCCGTGAAGTTTGGGTACGCGACATTGTCACGCTGTCACCCCTAGATGGCAGCCAGACGCTGCGTGGCCTACTGATCGACATCACGGAAACCAAACGCACCGAGCAGGCCCTGGCCCTCTCGGAGCAGAAGTTTGCCTCGGTCTTCCACAACTGCCCGGACATCATCGCCCTGCTCAATCAGCACGACGGCCGCCTGCTCGCCGTCAACAAAACCTTCGAACAACAGTTCGGCATCAGCGCCGCCGAGGCCATCGGCCATACAAGCTCGGAGCTCGATCTGTGGAGCGAGCAAGGCATCGGCCCGCGTATTTTGGACATGCTGCGCCAAGGCAACGTGCACAACATCGAGAGCGCCTTTCGCCGTCGCAACGGCAGCCAGTTCACTGCACTCATCTCCGCGCAACCGGTCACCGTGGATGACACCACTACGCTGGTCGTGGCCGTACGCGACATCAGCGAACTGAAAGACACCCAACAGCGTCTGAAACTCTCCGAAGACAAATTCGCCAAAGCCTTCCATGCCTCACCAGATGGTCTGTTGATCACCCGCTTAAGCGACGGCCAGTTGCTCGATGTCAACGAAGGCTTCAGCCGCATCACCGGCTACAGCGTGAACGAGGCAACCGACAGCTCGACCCTGCAACTGGGCATTTGGGACAACCCGGATGACCGCACACGGATGTTCGAGCACGTGCAACAGCACGGCTCGGTCCGCGACTTCCGCGCGCTTATTCGCACCCGCAACGGCTCGCTGCGCACTTGCGAGATGTCAGTGCAGCCGATTCCCATTGAAGGCGATACCTGCATGCTGACCATCGCGCGCGACATCACCGAGCGCGAGCAAATGCAGGAAAACCTCAAGCAAGCCGCTACGGTTTTCGAAAGCACGGCCGAAGGCGTGATGATCACCGACCTGCAGCAACGCATTACTGCGGTCAATCGCGCTTTCACCACCATTACCGGCTTCAGCGAGGCCGAAGCCCTCGGCCAGTCGCCGCGCCTGCTCGCCTCCGGCAACCACGACAGCGCCTTCTACGCCGCCATGTGGCACAACCTCAGCGCCTCTGGGCATTGGCAGGGTGAAATCTGGAATAAACGCAAGAATGGTGAGCTCTTCCCCGAGTGGCTGACCATCAGCGCGGTACGCGACAGCAATGAGCACATCACCCACTTTGTCGGCGTCTTCGCCGACATCAGCTCACTCAAACATGCCCAGGCCAGCCTCGACCACCAGGCCCACCATGACCCGCTGACCGACCTGCCCAACCGCATGCTGTTCGAAGCGCGCCTACGCGCCGCCCTTGAAGATGCCCGCGTCGACAAACGCATTGGCGCAGTGCTGTTTATTGACCTCGACCGCTTCAAAAACATCAACGACAGCCTTGGCCACCCGGTCGGCGACCAACTGCTCAGGAGCATTGCCGAACGCTTGAAAACTCACCTGCGTGATATCGATACAGTGGCTCGCCTGGGCGGTGATGAATTCATCATCCTGCTGCCGGGCCTGCAGCATGCAGAGGACGCCGAGCGGGTCGCGCACAAGCTACTCGAGTGCTTCAGCCTGCCCTTCCGGTTCGACGAACAGGAGCTGTTTATCAGCGCCAGCATTGGCATCAGTCGCTACCCCGACGACGGAGAAGATGTCGCCACCCTGGTGAAAAATGCCGACGCCGCCATGTACCGCTCCAAGGCGCGCGGCCGCAACCGCGTGGAGCGCTACACCCGCGACCTGACCTTCCAGGCCACCGAACGCATGGCCCTTGAGCGCGAATTACGCCGTGCCATCGAACTGGAACAACTGCAGCTTTACTACCAGCCTAAACGTAGCCTGAGTACCAACCGCCTGATCGGCGCCGAAGCCCTGCTGCGCTGGCACCACCCGATCTTTGGTGAGATACCGCCGGACCGCTTTATACCCCTGGCCGAAGAAACCGGCCTGATCATCGCCCTCGGTGACTGGGTACTGCGCCGGGCCTGCTGGCAAATGCAGCAATGGCAACAACATCACGCACCGTTCGGCCCGCTGTCGGTCAACCTGACTGGCGTTCAACTGCGCCAACCACACCTGCTGACACGCATCTCTAGCCTGCTGGAAGACCACAACCTGGCCCCCGAACTGCTGCAACTGGAAATCACCGAAAGCTTCATCATGAACCAAGCCGAAGAAGCGCTGAACCTGCTGCATCAGCTGAAAAGCTTGGGCATCCAGCTGGCCATCGACGACTTCGGCACCGGCTACTCCTCGCTCAGCTACCTAAAGCGCTTGCCGGTCGACACCCTGAAAATCGACCAATCCTTCGTGCGCGGCCTGCCCAACGACAGCAATGACGTTGCCATTGTGCGCGCCATCATGGCGCTGGGCCGTAGCATGCAACTAACCGTGATCGCCGAAGGAGTTGAAACCAAAGCCCAGGAACTGTTCCTCGCTGCCGAAGGGTGCGAGCAAATCCAAGGTTTCGTTGTCAGCCGCGCGATCCATGCGGACGCCTTCGCACAAAACTTCCTCACCCCGCGCCATTCGGTTGGCGCTGCCGAGAAGGCACCGGTATAATCCGCCCGCCTCTGAGGGCCCATAGCTCAGTTGGTTAGAGCAGAGGACTCATAATCCTTTGGTCCACGGTTCGAGTCCGTGTGGGCCCACCATATAAAAAGCCGCGCATTGCGCGGCTTTTGCGTTTCTACCTGTATCGACTTTATATCTACTCCTCACCCACTCTGCCGCTCCACAAACTCAGTAAACGCTTGCAAGGGCAGCGGCTTGCTGAACAGGTAACCCTGAAACTGCATGCAGCCGTTACTTAGCAAAACCTGCTGCTGCGCGTCGGTTTCTACACCTTCGGCAATCACGTTCATGCCCATGCTTTGTGCCAGGGCGATAACGGTGCGCACGATGGTTTGGCTGCTGGTATCGGTGAGCAGGTCGCAGACGAATGAGCGGTCGATTTTCAGGGTGTTGAGGGGCAAGCGTTTGAGGTGGCTGAGGGAGGAGAAGCCGGTGCCGAAGTCATCCAGGGAGAAGCGCACGCCGCGCTCGACCAGGGCGTTCATCTTCCGCAGCAGGTCGTCGATGTCCTGCACGATCAGGGTTTCGGTCAGTTCCAGGTCGAGGCGGCGGGCGTCGATAGCGTGCTCGTCGATCAGCCGCAGCATGTCCGCCACAAAATTGCTTTGGCGAAACTGCTTCTGGCTGATATTCACCGCCAAACCGATGTCGGCGTAGCGTGGGTCGTCCTTCCAACAGCGCAGCTGGCGAACGGCCTGCTCCAGCACCCATTGACCGATGGGGATGATCATCCCGGTCTTTTCTGCATGGTCAATGAACTCGCCGGGGCCGAGCAAGCCACGAACGGGGTGTTGCCAGCGGATCAACACTTCGGCGCCAATGACCTTGCCAGTGCTGTCGAGCTGAGGCTGGTAGTGCAGCACAAACTGCTGCTCGCGCAGTGCTACGTCGAGGTCGCTGTCGAGCATCGAACGTTCAACGGTATCGCTTTGCAGAATGTGCAACAGCACAAACAGCATCAGCATGGCGGCAATGCCCTGCACCCAGGAGCCGCTGATCCGTACCTCATCCGGGAGGTGATAAGCCGTTGTCGGGCTCCAGGATGAAGAGGCCAGGGCGGTAAACAAACTCAGGCAGAGTAAGGCAACGCCATAGCGCAACCAGATCGGCTCATCGCGAAAAGCCATCAGCGCAGCGACGGCAATCGGCAGCAGGTACAGATGCGTGGCGCGTGGCGCGGCGGCGGTGTGCGGGTCCATCAACAGGGTGGTGCCAACGATCACCAAGATGATCACGCCGAACAGCAACATATTGGCCTGGCGCACCTGGTTGCGCAGCGTCAGGGTAAACACACCGATGCCGCAAAGGATCATCGTCAGGTCCATCAAGGCAACCCCCCACTGCCCACGCAGGCTGAAGAAGATGCCCCAGAAGCTGCCCACCAGCAGCAAGACCAGGCTGGCAAGCATGCGCATGCGGCGCTCGCGGCGCTGCCCGATCAAGGCTAGATCGGGTGAGTACCAGAGTTTGATCACCTGCTTGAGAAAGGCAGACAGAACGGTCATTAAAAGTCCCTGTTTGACCCGTTACTTCGCCAAGGAAGTCGCCCGTGGGCATGCCGACGCAGCGATTAATCGATGGGCCGATCTGAGTGTAGACGGCGTAACAGAGGCGCTATGACCGATTACCATGCAGCGACGTTACTCGCCAACATGCTCGGCACTGTGCCGACCAACCACGCAGTTACGGCCCTGCTCTTTACCGCGATACAGGCGCTGGTCGGCGCAGCGGTAAAGCTGCTCGGCGCTACTGCCATCGGCGGGCCACTCGGCAAGGCCGAAGGTGGCGGACAAGGGAATGTCCTGGCCGCCATAACGCATTGGTTGGCTACACAGTTGCGCACGCAGGTTTTCCACCAAGGGTTCGGCGCCGCGGCCATCGGTGTTGCGCAGCAGCAGCCCAAATTCTTCACCCCCCAGACGACCCAGCGTATCGGTGGACCGCAGCCGCAGGCTTAGGCTGTTGCAGATGTGCCGCAGCGCTTGATCACCAGCATCGTGGCCGTACTGGTCATTCACCGCCTTGAAATAGTCGATATCCAATACCACCAGCACCAGCTTGGCCTGGCTGCGTTTCGCCTCGCGGATGCTCTGCTCCAGGCTTTGCTGGAAGCTGCCACGGCTGGCCACACCGGTCAGCGCATCGGTGCGCGCCATATGCTGCAACTTTTGATAGGCAGTGGCGCGACGGGCTTCGTAGAGGTAGACGAAGACCAGAATCATCACACCGCAAAACACGGCGTTACCCAGGTCGATCAGGCTTTCTGCATCGCGCTGAACCGGGTAGGTGTACAGGTACAGCAGGCAAGCGCCGATCACAAAAGGCAGTGACAACAAGCTGCCGCGCTTGAGACCAAGCAGCAGGTAGGACAGCACGGGAATGCTGTAGACCCAGACAAAGGCAGTTTTCGAGGCGTTGGGGATAACGATGATGTACAGCAGAAAGCTGAAGGTCGGCACCAGGTAAAGGTAGATCCAGGGCAATAGGTTACGCACCCGGACAATCCGCCAGGCGCCCCACAGTAACGTTGCGGTGGCAACCAACTCGAAACTGGCGAAGAGGTAGTTACCAGCCATAAATTGCAGCGCGCAGAACACTCCGAGGGTCAGCCCGGTACTGGCAAAGATCATACGGATCAACGAACGCTGACCGACGTCCTGCAAGTCGTCGACGGCGGCGTTGCTGTCACTGCCCGGTTTGGTTCGCGGTCGAAAAAACATGGCCCGGCGCTGCATGGGTGGCGGTTTGATGGCTCACTGTGCCTCAACTGCCAGGGCCTTGACCAGATAGGCAACGTGCGAACCGCCGATCGCGGGCGGTTGACTTGCCCGCCAAAGCCCTTAAAGTGCCGCCCCATGCACACGCACATTTGCCCAATTTCCGCGTTTTATTACGCCCTGCCCCCTCTCACCAGGCGGTAGATGCGTTGTTGCATGTCCGATCCGCCTGAGGCGGCCCGGATAGCAAACCCTCACTCCAGTCTCCTCAGGCCTTTGCCTTAACCAGGAGACACTTATGCCCAGTAACACCTTTGATCTGCTCGACCAGCTCGCTGCCCGTGGTTTTATCCACCAAAGCACCGACCTCGATGGCCTGCGCCTGGCGCTCAGTAAGGGCCCGATCACCTTTTACCTAGGTTTTGATGCTACGGCGGACAGCCTGCACGTCGGCCATTTGCAAGCCTTGATGCTGATGCGCCACCTGCAATGCGCCGGGCACAAACCGATCCTGCTGATCGGCGGCGCCACCACACGCATCGGCGACCCAAGCTTTCGCGACAGCAGCCGGCCGGTGCTGACGGAAGCGCAGATTCAGCACAACATCGCCGGGATTACCGGCTGCTTTGCCCGCTACATCCAGCTGGGCGATGGCCCCAGCGACGGCCTGGTGGTGGACAACGCCGACTGGCTGGACGGTATCGGCTACCTGCAGTTTCTCGATCAAGTCGGCCGGCACTTTTCCATCAACCGCCTGCTGACCTTCGACGCCGTGCGCAACCGCCTGGAGCGTGAACATTCGCTGAGCTTTCAGGAGTTCGGCTACACCCTGCTGCAGGCCCACGACTTCACCGAACTGGCGCGCCGGCATAATTGCACCCTGCAACTGGGTGGTGCCGACCAGTGGGCCAATATCATCAATGGCGTGGAACTGGGCCGGCGCCAGGGCTGCCAGCCGCTGTTCGGCCTGACCATGCCGCTGCTGACCACCCGTGACGGGCGCAAGATGGGCAAATCCGCCAGCGGCGCGGTGTGGCTGAATGGCGACAAGCTCTCGCCGTACGACTTCTGGCAGTTCTGGCGCAATTGCGACGATGCCGATGTGGGGCGCTTTCTCGCCCTGTTCAGTGAACTAGCGCTGGATGAAGTAGCGCGCTTGAGCGCTCTCGAAGGCGCCGAGCTGAACCAGGCGAAAATCATCCTGGCCAACGCCGCCACCGCCCTGGCCCATGGAGAGCAGGCCGCACGCGACGCCGAAGCCACTGCCCGGGCGCTGTTCACGGCGCAGGAAACGGACGCCGAGCTGCCGCAGCTAAGCGTTAGCGCGGAGGATCTGGCCGGCGGTCTCAGCCTCACCGACCTGCTGCTGCGCCATAACTTGCAGCCTTCACGCAGTGCAATACGCCGCCTGGCGAGCGGCGGCGGTCTGCTGCTGAATGGCGAACGCCAGAGCAACCCGGACCAGCCGTTGCAAGCCTGGCAGCTGGGTCGACGGCTAAGCCTGGGCAAGAAGCGTCATTACCTGCTGCAGGCGCGGTGACGCAGATCTGCGGCTGATCGCACACATGGCGCTCGACACTTACCGGCGAGGCACATAGCGCCTCCGGTTGCCCCCTGCGCGCAGCGCCACCCATAATCGGCCGCACCTGATTATGGATGTACTGCGCCCATGGCCATTGCCCGCGACGACCTCGACCAACACGGCCTGATCATTGGTGTTTCGCCCGAGCGCTTCCGCGCCGTGGCCATGCCACTGTTGTTCGACCACCTGAACGCGCAATGCGAGGGCACCATCGCGGTCAACCGCCAGGCGCGGATTGTCTGGATCAACGATAAGTACGCCGAAAAGGTTGGCATCAGCGACCCGCGCAGCGTACTCGGCAAAGAGATCGAAGACGTGCTGCCAGCCAGCCGCTTGCGCGAAGTGGTGGAAAGCGGCCAGCCGAGCATGCTCGACCTGATGGCCTTCGGCAGCGAACACTTTGTGGTCACCCGTATTCCGTTGCGCGATGAGGACGGCACCCTGGTCGGCGCACTGGGCTTTGTGCTGTTCGACCGCGCCCGTCACCTCAAGCCGTTGATGGCCAAATTCAATACCCTGCAGAGCCAGCTGGTCGCCACCCAGCACGAATTGGCCAAGGCGCGCCGCGCGCGTTACACCATTGCTGGGTTTATCGGCGCCAGCACGGCGGCCAGCGAAGTCAAACGCCAAGCCCGCCGCGCCGCACAACTGGACGCCACAGTGCTGCTGCGCGGCGAAACCGGCACTGGCAAGGAGCTGCTGGCCCAGGGCATCCACAACCTGTCGCCACGAGCCAACGGGCCGTTTGTCGCGGTCAATGTCGCGGCCATTCCGGAAACCCTGGTCGAGGCCGAGCTGTTCGGCACCGCGCCCGGCGCCTTTACCGGCGCAGATCGCAAGGCGCGTATCGGCAAGTTCGAGGTGGCCAATGGCGGCACGCTGTTTCTCGATGAGATCGGCGATCTACCGCTGCCGCTGCAAGCCAAGCTGCTGCGCGTATTGCAGGAGCAGGAGGTCGAGCCGCTGGGCTCCAATCAGGTCAAACCGTTGAATGTGCGAGTGATCGCTGCCACGCACATTGATTTAGAGGCCAAAGTCGCCGCCGGGCAGTTCCGCGACGACCTCTACTACCGCCTCAACGTACTGGCCCTGCGTGTACCGCCGCTGCGTGAGCGCCGCGAAGATATTCCGGCGCTGCTGGAACACCTGCTCGACGATATCGCCAACCGCTCCACTCAGGCCCCGCTGGAAGTCAGCGACGAGGCCCTCGCCCTGCTGAGCGCGCAACCCTGGCGCGGCAATGTGCGCGAGCTGCGCAACCTGCTGGAGCGCGCGCAATTAGATGTCGATGGCCACCTGAATGCGTCGGCTGCGCGGGCGCTGCTGGTTGATCCGGTGACGCCCGCGGCGCACACCCCTGCACCGCAGCCAGCGACCAGCGTGACACAAACATTGGCGGAGCAACTGGCACAGGCCGAACGCCAGGCGTTGATCGACGCCCTTCAGGCCACAGCCGGCAACCGCCAACAGGCTGCGCAACGCCTGGGTATTTCCCGCGCTGGGCTGTATGCCAAGCTGGCGCTGCATGGTTTGGGTAAACACGACTAAGCCAGTCGCGCGCCCGCCTAACGCCAACGCAACTCCCTATAGGAGCGGGCCATGCCCGCGATGCTTTTGAACCCGCCAGAGATCGCGGGCATGGCCCGCTCCTACACGTGTGCAAGTCCAAAATTCTGGACTTAAAGCCAATTCAACCATCCAGTTATCTGGACTAATTCCAATAAAACAGACACACCCTGCTCCCCCGACAACCCCGCCAAATTGCCTTAAACCCACGCAACCCCTCAACCACAAGCCTTTCACCCACCTAGACCAAAGTCGTAGCCCCGTCTGGCACAGCTTTCGCTCTAGTCTGCCCAACGCTTTGTCTCGCTGCCTGACTTAACGAGCAAGCTCATCAGCGTCGCCATAGAGCGGTGCTTAAAACAACAACAAAAGGAACCAACCATGGGTACCCTCGGTATTCTGATTTCCCTCGCATTGTTGATGTACCTCGCCTACCGCGGCATCAACGTGCTGATCCTCGCCCCTCTGCTCGCGTTGCTGGCCTTGCTGTTTGCCGGTGACATCCATCTGCTGCTGCCCACCTACACCCAAGTGTTTATGAAGGCCATGGGCGGCTACGTGATTCAGTTCTTTCCGCTGTTTCTGCTGGGCGCGCTGTTCGGCAAGTTGATGGACGACTCGGGATCGGCCCGCGCCATCGCCCAGGGCATCGTCGCCAAAGTCGGCAGCGAGCGGGCGATCCTGGCCATTGTGCTGGCGTGCGGCATCCTCACTTACGGCGGCGTGTCGCTGTTCGTGGTGGCGTTTGCCGTGTACCCGATTGGCGCAGCGTTGTTCCGTGAAGCGGGCATTCCCAAGCGCCTGATCCCCGGCGCCATCGCCCTCGGCTCGTTCACTTTCACCATGACCGCACTGCCCGGCACCCCGGCGATTCAGAACGCCATTCCCAACCCGTTTTTCGGCACCGACGCCTTCGCCGCGCCGGGCCTCGGCGTTATCGCCGGGCTGATCATGTTCGGCCTCGGCACCTGGTGGCTTACCGCACAGTCGCGCAAGCTGATGGCGGCGGGCGAAGGCTACGGCGCGCACCGTGATGACCCGGTCGCCGAGGACAACCGGGCGATCCCGGGTTTCTGGCTGGCGCTGCTGCCGATCTTCGTGGTGATCGTGCTGAACTTCCTGATGGCCAAGCAGATTCTGCCGAGCATCGATACCAGCTACCTGGCCAAGCCGGAATTCGGCGGCCTGCAAGACGCCAAGTCGCTGATCGGTATCTGGTCGATCATCGTCGCCCTGAGCGCGGCCATCCTGCTATTGATCGCCATGCACTGGCAGCGCTGGATGGACCTGAAGAAGAGCGTCAACGACGGCGCCTTCGGCTCCATGCTGCCGATCCTCAACACCGCCGCTGAAGTGGGTTACGGCACCGTGATCGCCTCCCTGGCCGGCTTTGTGATCATTCGCGACCTAGTGCTGGGCGTCTCCGATAACCCGCTGATCTCCGAAGCGGTGGCGGTGAATATCCTCGCCGGCATCACCGGTTCGGCGTCCGGCGGCATGTCGATTGCGCTGAAGACCCTCGGCGAGCAGTACCTGACCATGGCCAATGCCGCCGGCATCAGCCCCGAACTGCTGCACCGCGTCGCGGCCATGGCCTCTGGCTGCATGGACACCCTGCCGCACAACGGCGCGGTGATCTCGCTGCTGGCGATCTGCAAGCTGACGCACCGTGAGTCGTACAAATTTATCTTCGTTAACACCGTGGCGTTCCCGATGGTGGCGCTGGTCGTCGTAATCACCCTGGGCACGCTGTTCGGTAGTTTCTGACGGGCCAGGCATGGCGCCCTCGGGCGCCATGCCACCTGTACTCAATGTTGTTCAATCGCTTTCGAGTACCCGCTATGAGCAAGATCATGACCGCCGCCGCTGCGGTGGCGCGCATCCCGGACAACGCCAACCTGGCCACGGGCGGCTTCGTCGGCATCGGTTTCGCCGAGCAGATCGCCATCGCGCTGGAGCAGCGCTTTCTGGCTGAACAGGCACCGCGCGACCTGACCCTGGTGTATGCCGCCGGCCAAGGCGACGGCAAGGGTCGCGGCCTCAATCACCTGGCCCATGAAGGCCTGGTGCGCCGAGTGATCGGTGGTCACTGGGGCCTGGTGCCGGGGCTGCAGAAGCTGGCGGTGGAGAACCGCATCGAGGCCTACAACCTGCCGCAGGGGGTGATCTCCCAGCTGTTTCGCGATATCGCCGCCGGCAAGCCGGGGCAACTGTCGCGGGTTGGTTTGGGCACGTACGTCGACCCGCGCCACGGCGGCGGAAAGCTCAATGCGCGGACCACCACCGAGCTGGTGCGGCTAATGCCGATCGATGGCGAGGACTACCTGTTCTACCCGACATTCCCCATTCACGTGGCGGTGGTGCGCGCCACCAGCAGCGATGCCGACGGCAACCTGAGTTTCGAGCGCGAGGCGCTGACCATCGAGAGCTTGGCCATCGCCATGGCCGCACGCAACTCGGGCGGGGTGGTGATTGCCCAGGTCGAACGCATCGTCGAACGCGGTTCGCTAAATGCCCGCGAGGTGAAGATCCCTGGGATTCTGGTGGACTGCGTGGTACTGGCCGAGCCGGCCAATCATCAGCAAACCTTTGCCACCGCCTACAACCCGGCCTTCGCTGGCGAAACCCGCGTGCCGATGGACAGCCTGAAAGCCATGCCGCTGGATGTGCGCAAACTGATCGCCCGCCGCGCGGCACTGGAGCTGAAAGCCGGTGCGGTGGTCAACCTCGGCATCGGCATGCCCGAAGGTGTGGCCGGGGTTGCGGCCGAGGAAGGCGTGATCGAGCGCCTGACCCTGACCGCCGAACCCGGCGTTATCGGCGGCATCCCCGCCTCAGGGCTGGACTTCGGCGCGGCGAGCAACCACAGCGCGCTGCTCGACCAGCCCTACCAGTTCGACTTCTACGACGGCGGCGGTCTGGATATCGCCTTTCTCGGCCTGGCTCAGGCCGATGCGGCGGGCAACCTCAACGTGTCCAAATTCGGCTCACGCCTGGCCGGTGCGGGCGGCTTTATCAATATCAGCCAGAACGCCAAGCAGGTGGTGTTCCTCGGCACCTTCAGCGCCGGGCCGCAGGATATCCGCATCGAGGATGGTCAACTGCGCATCATCAAGGATGGCGAGCTGTGCAAGTTCGTCGCCGAAGTCGAGCACCGCACCTTCGCCGGCCACCAGGCTGCCGAGCGCGGCCAGCCGGTGCTGTATGTCACCGAACGCTGCGTGTTCCGCCTGACTCTGGACGGCCTGGAGCTGATCGAAGTGGCGCCGGGGGTGGATATCCAGCGCGACATCCTCGACCGCATGGACTTCACCCCCATCGTGCGCACGCCGCGACTGATGGATGCGCGGCTGTTTCTGCCGCCGCCGATCGGCCTGAGCGAGCAACTGAACGCTGATTAACATTTGAGTGTGAGTTTACGGGCCCGCTGGGCCCGTTTTTTTGCCCGGATTTTGCTGTACGCCTTAGGTGTGAACCACGCCTCACCGTTCCAACGTGGGTAGCCGAGGCGAACGCCAATGCGTGGACATACACAGCGATTTCTACCCTAGGTTTTTTCGCCCAACTTATGCCGCGCCGCATACAAACACACCAATTCCATCGCCACGGTGGCACCGGCCAGAGCGGTGACTTCCGCGTGATCGTAAGGCGGCGAAACTTCCACCACATCCATGCCAACCAGATTGATCCCACGCAGGGCACGGAGAATTTCCAGCGCCTGATGGGTACTCAGGCCGCCGCACACCGGCGTGCCGGTGCCGGGGGCAAAGGCTGGGTCGAGGCAGTCGATATCAAAGGTCAGGTACACCGGGTTATCTCCGACCCGCGCACGGATCTGCGCGGCGATCTGCTCCGGCGTGCTGCGATGCACCTGGCGCGCATCCAGCACCTGAAAGCCCATCACATCGTCATTGGTGGTGCGCAGGCCGATCTGCACCGAACGCGATGGATCAACCAGGCCCTCGCGGGCGGCGTGGTAGAACATGGTGCCGTGGCTGACGCCCTGCTCGCTGTCGTCGAGATCCGGCCAGGTATCGCTGTGCGCATCGAAGTGCACCAATGACAGCACGCCGTGTTTACGCGCATGAGCCTTGAGCAGCGGGTAGCTGATGAAGTGGTCGCCGCCCAGGGTGAGCATGGCGCAACCGGCCTGCACGATATGCTCGGCATACGCTTCGATGGCCGCCGGGATCTTGTGCGGCAGGGCGTGATCGAAATTGCAGTCGCCGTAGTCGATCACCGCCAGGTGGTCGAAGGGGTCGAACTCCCAGGGGTAATGCCGCTCCCAGGCGCTGGTGATCGAGGCGACACGAATCGCTCGCGGTCCGAAGCGGGTGCCGGGGCGGTTGGTGGTGGCGGTGTCGAACGGCACGCCGCTGACCACCAGATCCACACCGGCTAGGTCGCGGCTGTAACGCCGGCGCATAAAACTGGTGACGCCGGCGTAGGTCGGCTCGGAGAAAGTGCCGTAGAGGCTGTCGCGGGTGAAGGCCAGGTCATTACCGTTGAATGCTTCCATTGCCTTGTCCTCAATACTGACTGCGGAAAGTGGTCCAGATACGCGTGCGATCACGCTGTTGGCGCAGCGGCATCAATTGCTCGGCAAACAGGCGTGAGCGCACCGCTTCACCGGGGTAGATATCGGCATCGCCGCTGATCGACGGGTCGACCAGCGCCGTGGCGGCCTGGTTGGCGTTGGCGAAAAACACGTTGTTGGTCAGCTCGGCGATGGCCTCAGGGCGCAGCATGTAATCGATAAAGGCGTGGGCGGCCTTGGGGTGCGGCGCATCGGCCGGAATGGCCATGGTGTCAAACCACAGCAGCGTCCCTTCCCGCGGGATGCGGTACTGCACTTCGAACGGCTGCTTGGCCTCAACAGCGTTGGCCGCGGCCATGTAGGCGTCGCCGTTGTAGGTCAGCGCCAGGCAGATTTCGCCCTTGGCCAGGTCATTGATATGCCTGCCGGCACCGACGTAGCGCAGGTTCGGTTGCAGCTGGGTGAGCAGCTGCGCCACTGCATCGAGGTCGGCACGCTCGCTGCTGTAGGGGTCTTTGCCGAGGTAGTTGAGGACGATGCTGATTACTTCCTGCGGCGAGTCGATCACCGCGATGCCGCAGTCCTTGAGCTTACTGGCGTACTCAGGCTTGAACAGCAGATCCAGGCTGTTCAGCGGCACGCCGGGCAAGCGCTGCTCCAACGCCTGGCGGTTAAAGCCCACACCAACCGTGCCCCAGGTGTACGGCAGGCCGAACTGGTTGCCGGGGTCGGCACTGGCGAGCTTGCTCAGCAGCGCCGGATCGAGGTTCTCCAGATGCGGCAGTTGCGTGCGGTCCAGCGGTTGCACAGCTTTGGCCTGAATCGCCCGCGCCAGGCCGCTGGAGGCCGGGAAAACCACGTCATAACCGCTGCCGCCGGTCAGCAGTTTGCTGTCCAGGGCTTCGGCACTGTCGAAGATGTCGTATTTGACCGTGATCCCGGTTTCGTCCTTGAAGCGCTGCAGGGCTTGCTCCGGTAGGTAGGCGGACCAGCTGTACAGGTTCAGGGCTTTCTCTTCGGCCTGAGCGGCGAAGGCGCAACACAGCAGCAGCGGAAAAAGTACCTGACGCATGGGAATGACCTCGGTAAAGGAATGAGCTGGGTACAGCTTGCCTGCCGGTTTGCTTAGCTTAAATATGAAGTGGTCTACTCTGGCATCGACATTTATCAATGTTAGGTGCCGTCATGCTCAGCCAGTTACGCGACCTCGACCTGCAGTTGCTGCGCCTGTTCGTCACCGTGGTGGAGTGCGGCGGTTTCAGTGCCGCCCAAGGCGAACTGGGGATTGGTCAATCGACCATCAGCACGCAGATGGCCAAGCTGGAAACACGCTTAGGTTTTCGCCTGTGCGAGCGCGGCAAGGGCGGCTTTCGCCTGACGCCCAAGGGCGAACAGGTGCTCAGCGCCACGCGCAAACTGTTCGGCGCCATCGACACTTTCAAGGGTGAAGCCCAAGGCATGGCCGACAAGCTCTTGGGCGAGCTGCGCATCGGCCTGTCGGAAGGGCTGGCAGCCAGTGTGCTGGAGCACGTGGCCGAGGCCATTGGCAACTTTCGCGGGCGAAACCAGGCGGTGCAGATCGAGCTGCTCACCGCCATGCCAGCCGAGCTGGAACGCCGCCTGCTGCAGGGCCAGCTACACGTAGCGATTGGCTATTTCTCTGGTAACCAGACCGCGCTCGATTATCAGCCGCTGTTTCGTGAGCGCCAGGTGCTGTTCTGCGCCGCCGGCCACACACTGTTCAATCGCCCGCAGATTCGCCTGGAAGACCTGCAGCAGGCTGACCGGGTCCAGCATCCTTATCGCTTTGTGCAGGTGCACGAACCGTTACAGAGCAGCACCTGCTCGGCGCAAACCGAGCAGGTTGATGGTGCCCTGGCGTTTATCCTCTCCGGGCGGCATATCGGCTACCTGCCCGAGCATATTGCCGAGCCTTGGCAGGCCCGTGGGCGCCTGAGGGCAATCGAAGCTGACAGCCTCGGCTTTGACGTGCAGTTTCACCTGACCAGCCACCGCGGCCAGCACCCCGGCGATGCACAGCGAGCGTTTGTCGAGGACCTGCTGCGGGCATTCGGCGTCAGCCCACCCGCCTGCCCTTAATGCCTAGGCGCGTGCTCACGTGCAGACGCCTGTTGCAACTGCGTACTCAAGCGGTCAATCGCATCAATCGTCTGGCTGATGTCGTGGTGGATGCTCGGCACGCCGAGGCACGGCCAGGGCGATGCATCAGCTGATTGCGGCTCGGCCTCCAGTTGCAGCTGTGGGTCAAAGAGATCATGGGTCAGGGGAAGCAGATGCATGACAGACTCCTTGCCGGACAACCCGGCGTGACGGTTGAGGTCAGGAGGCAGTAAACAAGTGGCCAATCGGCCGAGGGGCAGGTCTTGTTGCTATGGCCCAAGCATCGGCGCACGAGGTGACAGGTTGATGACCGCGCGGAGCCTGCCAGTTCAGACTCCACCGTGAAGCCGTCGACGTCAACCCGCCAGTGGTCCGGTGGTCGTGTGCAGCAGCGGCGGCATCGGGCAATCCAGCAGGTCGGCCACGGCACGCAGCAACTCGGCCTCGGCCACCTCGATGCGCCCGTCATGCTCGATGCAGCGCGCCATGGCCTTGAGCAGACGCGGCTTCTGTAAGGGTTGCAGCTGGTTGAGCCGTTTGAGCGCAGCCTCCAGGGCTTTCAGATCGCACTGCGTTGCCGGCAACAGGTTGAGCACGGTGTATGGCAATTCGCTCGCCGCCTTTGCCAACGCTGCTTGCGCCTGATCCGTCGGAACAGTGCCGGCATGGGCCAGAAACGACAGCAACACCTGCGCGTCATCCAACACTTCCAGCAGGTGGAAATGCCCACTGAGCCGCCGACTGGGGGCCAGGTTGCGCTCGACGATACGCAGCAAGGTCCATTCCAGCAGCTCAACCTGGCCATCGGCACGAATCAGCCGCGCCATCACCGCACACAACCCAGCAGCCTGCTCGGCGCCCAGCTGCTTGAGCGCCGGCATGGCCAGGTCCAGCAGGGTCAGCCGCTGGTTGCCTGGCAGCTGCCGCAGCGGTTGTTCCAGCGCCTGCACATGCTCCATCAGCTCGGCGCTGAGCAGTGGCTTGAGCATCTGCAGTTGCTGGTCACGCAAGGGCGCCGTTGGCGCCAGCAGCAAACCATAAAGTAAGGCCTGGGCGCCGCTGCCGTGGTGCGCCGCCTGACGCAGCGCCGGGTGCAATTCATCCAGCACTTTATGCGCCTGCTGCAGGTGGGCCGCACGTGGCTCGCCAATGCTGGCGATGGCCGCCGTGGCCGAGGCGGCGCTAAAGCCGGTCAGGGCCTGATCCCAACCCTGGGCCACGCTACGCTGATCTGCCGTGGCATCGGTAGGCAGCACACTGAGGATCGAAACAGCCGGGTAGCGCCCATCCCACTCTGGCGTAATACGCCGAATCCGCTCATCCAGTGGCGGATGGGTCGCCAGCATGCCCTCCAGCGCGCGGCTGATACCGGCGGCGAAGTACATATGGCTGAACTCGGCCGCATGTCCGGCGCGCAATTGCGAACCGTACTGGTTGCCACCAATCTTCTGCAGCGCTCCGGCAATGCTCTGCGGGTTGCGGGTGAACTGCACCGCCGAAGCATCGGCGAGAAACTCGCGTTGCCGGCTCACGGCGGCCTTGATCAGGCTGCCGAAGAACGTCCCGGCATAGCCCAGCAACCATAAAGTAGCGCCCACCGCGATGATCGCTGCCGCCGAATTGTTGCGGCTGGAACGCGAACTGCCACGGGAGCTGCTGCGCAGCAGAAACCCGCCGATCAGCCCCAGCAGCAGAATGCCGTGCAGCACCGCGACCAAGCGTGTGTTGAGGCGCATATCGCCGTGGAAAATATGGCTGAACTCGTGGGCAATCACCCCCTGCAGCTCTTCACGCGAGAGCAGGCTGATTGCCCCGCGGGTGATCCCGATCACCGCATCCTGCGGCGTCAGGCCGGCGGCAAAGGCATTGATCCCCACATCATCCAGCACATACACCGGCGGTACCGGAGTGCCCGAGGCCAGAGCCATCTCCTCCACCACATTAAGCAGGCGCTGCTCTTCCAGGCTCTGCGGCGCGAGGTTGATCAAACGCCCACCCAGCCGTTCGGCCACCGCCTGACCGCCACGGCTGAGCTGCAAGCTCTTGTAGAGGCTGCCCAGCAGCACCACACCGATTACGGCCAGGGCGACCATCGCCACCTGCGGCCCGCTGGGCAGTAACGTGCGCGGACCATCCAGCATGCCCAGAGACTGTGGGTCAGGACCGAATACCTGCCAGACCACACCCAACGCCAAGCTGGTCAGGCCGATCAGACTGAGTACTGCCAGTATCATCAGGACCAGCAAACGCCCGCTGTTACGTCGGGCGCGATCCTGTTGCTCGAAGAAGTTCATCCCTGGGGATCCTTAGAACGACACCTTCGGCGCTTCCTGAATCGCCGCACTGTCGGCGAACTCCAACAGGCTGGCGTCCTGGGCGTGGCCAAAGCTGGCGGCCAGCAGCACCGGTGGGAATGCCTGCTTGTAGGTGTTGTAGGCCATCACCGCATCGTTGAACGCCTGGCGGGCAAAGGCCACCTTGTTCTCGGTGCTGCTCAACTCTTCACTGAGCTGCTGCATATTCGCCGAGGCCTTGAGATCCGGGTAAGCCTCAAGCGTCACGTTCAAGCGACCCAAGGCACTGTTCAGCAGCCCTTCCGCGCCGCCCAGCTGCGCCATGCTCTGCGCATTGCCCGGCTGCGCGGATGCGGCCTTGAGCCCGGTCACGGCATTGTTGCGCGCAGCAATCACGGCTTCCAGGGTCTCGCGCTCATGCGCCATATAGCCTTTGGCGGTTTCCACCAAATTGGGGATCAGGTCATAACGGCGCTTGAGTTGTACCTCGATCTGCGCAAAGCCGTTCTGGAAGCGATTACGCAGGGTCACCAACTGGTTATAGATGCCAATCACGTAAAAAATCAGCGCGGCGAGAACCGCCAGGAAAATCAGCGTGGAAATGGACATGGGGAAATCCTTATCAGCATGCGAAAGAACGCAGATGGTAGCGGAAAAGCGGTGAAGCGACTGCTCACCGCTGCACGCGGGTCGCACACCCAGGGCAGGCACGCGACCAATCCAACTGATGCCACGTCATATCGCCCGGTTATGAGGCAGAAAACCCTTGGCAAAGTAGACCGACCGGTCTATATATTTAGCCCATGAAAAAGATCTCAACCCGCGACAAGCTCATTCACGCTATGGCCGACGCCTTGCAACGCAAGGGGCTGCATGGCGTTGGTCTGAATGAGCTTTTGGACATTGCCGGCGCGCCCAAGGGCAGCCTCTATCACCACTTCCCAGGCGGTAAAAGCGAGCTGGCAGTGGCCGCTATTGACCATATCAGCCGCACTATCGACAGCCTGTTTGCCCAGCTTTTCAGCCAACGAAGCGACCCGCTCAAGGCCATGCACCACTGGTTACAAGGTGCACTGCAGCAGCTGGAAAACAGCCAGTTTGAACGTGGCTGCCCACTTGCCACCATCGCGCTGGAAAGCGGCCCGGAGGATGTAGAAATCCGCGCCGCTCTGCAGCGCAGCTTCACCGCTGTGCGCCAGGCACTGAGCCAGCAACTGCACGCCTACGGTTACCCCAGCGAACAGGCCGATAACCTCGCCGCGCTGTTTGTCGCGCTGTATGAAGGCGGGCTGCTGCAAGCCCGCGTGGCCGGCAGCAGCGAGCCGCTCAAGCGCGCCGCCACTGCCCTGTTCAACCTGACCCGCGAACAGCTTCCGGGAGGAGTCCGCCCATGAATACCCCAGCCATTCTTAGCGAGACCGTGCAGTTGCCAGCACTCGACGGTTACCCGCTGACCGCCACGCTGTATCACGCCCCGGAACCGGTCGCGCAGCTGGTGATTGCCGGCGCCACAGGCGTGCCCCAGGGTTTCTACCGACGTTTTGCCGAATATGCCGCGCAGCGCGGTTACAGCACCCTGACCCTCGATTATCGCGGCATCGGTCAATCGAAACCGGCCAGCCTGCGCGGCTTTGCTATGGATTATCTGGACTGGGCGCACCTCGATCTGGCGGCAGCTGTCGACCAACACCGCCACCCACAACGACCGCTGTATATGGTCGGCCACTCCTTTGGCGGACATGCCTTTGGCCTGCTGCCGAACCATGATCAGGTCCAGGGGTTCTACACCTTCGGCACCGGTGCTGGCTGGCACGGCTGGATGCCTAAGACCGAGCAGCTGCGCGTGCTGACTATGTGGCGCCTGATTGGCCCATTGATGACCCGTTACAAAGGCTATCTGGCCTGGAGCACCCTGGGCATGGGCGAGGATTTGCCGCTGGGGGTCTACACCCAGTGGAAGCGCTGGTGCCGCTACCCGCGCTACTTCTTCGAGGACCCGCAGATGCCGGGCCTGGCCGAGCGCTTTGCCAAGGTCAGTACGCCGATCATTGCCGCCAACGCCCTTGATGACCTGTGGGCCCCGCCCGCCTCGCGCGATGCCTTTATGGCGGCTTACAGCGCCGCGCCCTATCAAGCACGCACCATCGATTCAGCCGCCAGCATCGGCGCCATTGGCCATATGGGCTACTTCCGTCCTGCGGCGCAGGTGCTGTGGGATGAAGCACTGGACTGGTTCGCCGCGTTGCAGGCGCAGCGACACGCCGCCTGACGAGCCCACAACACAGAAGGTATCGCTGATGAGCATGGTTCCCGAGGGCTTTACCCCATTGTTTCGCAGCAGCCCCTTTCTCGATTTGCTGGGGCCCATATACAACCAGCGCACCGATAAGGGCCTGGTGATTGGCTTATGGGCCGAAGAGAAACACTGCAACGCCCGCGGCCTGGTGCATGGCGGCGTGCTCAGCAGTCTGGCCGACGTCGCACTGGGCTATAACAGCGCCTTCGCCGAGGAACCGCCCACGCCGATCGTCACCAGCAGCCTGACCATCGACTACGCCGGCATCGCCAAACGCGGCGACTGGATAACCCTGGAAACCGATGTGCAAAAGGTCGGCAAAAGCCTGGCGTTTGCCAATTGCTACGTTGTGGTTGAGTCAGTGCGAATTGCCCGTGCCAGCGCGGTATTCAGCGTGGTCACGCAATAGGTTCGGTAGGTCGAGAAGGGTTCTGCGGTTTGGCGAACGCCATAAAAAAGAAAACCCCGCATTGCGGGGTCTTTGCAGACTGTTTGCTGACATCCTTGATCTGCTTGCCGTCCTGGCAGCTGTCCCACGTATCCTTGTTGCTAAAGTGCGCTTCCTGCGCTACGTCCACGGAGAGCAGATTAGCCAGCGCGACGAACTCGGCATAGTGGCGATCTACGGCACGCCGTGTAAGCCATAGCCTACACAGCCGCGCCCTGGATAAAACCGAGCAAACGCTCGGCTTTATTTTGTGACGCAGGTCTTGTTAGACTCGATCTTGTCTTACAAAAACAACAGACCCCGTCAACGGCGGTCACTGGGGCCACACATGCGCTCATTGCTTTTCGCCATCGGCTGCCTGACAGCCACCCTCAGCTCACTGGCATCCGCCAACGGGCAAAACCAGCTTTCTGATCCCAAGGCCGCGACGCAGTTATTCTGGAGTCAGCTGTATGGCCAGGGGGGCAGCACACTGTATTGCGGCAAAGCCTTCACGGAAGAAAGCGGCCAACTCAAAGCCAGCCCGATATACAGCAGCAAACAGCTGAAAAGCTCGCTGCGCTGCATCACCGACCGTCAGTGCGGAATCATGAACCCGCGTTACGTCTTCATGGCTTCAGACCTGCACAACCTCTACCCAGCACTCACCCGCGTGGAACTGGTTCGGCGCAATGCGCAGTTCGGTGAGCTGGATGACAGCGTGCCGAGCAAGTTCGACGACATCGGCTGCGACATGAAAACCAGCTTCCAGCTAGTGGAGCCGCGCGATGAAGCCAAGGGCAACGTGGCCCGGGCGATTTTCTATATGCACGTGGAATATGCCCTACCGATTGTTGGTCAGGTGCAGGTGTACAAGAAGTGGCACCAGATGGATCCACCCGATGCCGAGGAAAAGGCGCGCAACGACAAGATTGCCAGCCTGCAAGGGACGCGTAACCGCTTTATCGACAATCCGGAACTGGTCGAGCAGTTGATTAATAACTGAGAGCCCCGCACACAGCCGCTGAGCGCTGATCCCAGACACAAAAAAACCGGCACTTAGGCCGGTTTTTTTGTCATACCGAACGCCTTAGAACTGCGCAGCATCCAGCAGGTACAGCGACTCGCTACCGGCTTTGACCGACGCGGTCAGGGAGTGGATACGCGGCAGCAGGCGGGCGAAGAAGAAACGCGCGGTACCCAGCTTGCTGACGTAGAACTCGTCCTGATCCTGCTTGGCCAGTGCGGTACGGGCCATCAGCGCCCACATGTAGGCGTATGCGGTGTAACCGAACACTTGCAGGTACTCGACCGAGGCGGCGCCGACTTCATTCGGGTTGGCCTTGGCGCGCTCCAGCAGGTCGCTGGTCATCAGTTCCAGGTTGGCGATGGCGTCTTTCAGCGGGTTGACGAACTCGGCCAGCGAGGCGTCGGCGCTGTCGGTGAAGGCTTTGATCTCTTCAGCGAAGTGCTTGTAGAACGCACCGCCGCTGCCGACTACTTTACGGCCGACCAGGTCGAGCGCCTGGATGCCGTTGGTACCTTCGTAGATCTGGGTGATGCGGCAGTCGCGGATCAGTTGCTCTTGGCCCCACTCACGGATAAAGCCGTGGCCGCCAAAGATCTGCTGGCCGTGTACGGTAGTTTCCAGTGCCATATCGGTGAGGAAGGCTTTGGCCACAGGCGTCAGCAGAGCGACCAATTCTTCGGCGCGCTTGCGGGTGGTGGCGTCTTCGCTGTACTTGGCGGTGTCCAACTGCATAGCCACATAGCTGGAGAAGGCACGGCCGCCTTCGTTCAGCGCTTTCATGGTCAGCAGCATGCGACGCACGTCCGGGTGCACGATGATCGGGTCGGCAGCTTTGTCTTTAGCCACCGGGCCGGTCGGCGCACGGCTCTGGATACGGTCGCGGGCGTATTCCACGGCGTTCTGGTAGCTGCGCTCGCCCAGGGACAGGCCCTGAATGCCAACGCCCAGACGCTCGTAGTTCATCATGGTGAACATGGCGGCGAGGCCCTTGTTCGGCGCATCGACGATCCAGCCGGTGGCGCCGTCGAAGTTCATCACG
>Ga0155449_1158_pt1 | contig 26502 bp, 24 predicted proteins | sample RifCSPhighO2_02_FD_111897 | JGI IMG/M metagenome (GOLD analysis project Ga0155449, IMG submission 111897) | Pseudomonadales bacterium RIFCSPHIGHO2_02_FULL_60_43 | reverse complement strand
ACCCCGTGCGAGATCAAACCGATCAGCCCGGTGCTGGCCAAGGCCATGGATAAGATCTTTATCCTGCACGCCGACCATGAGCAGAACGCCTCTACCTCCACCGTACGTCTGGCCGGTTCCTCAGGCGCCAACCCGTTCGCCTGTATCGCAGCCGGTATCGCCGCCCTCTGGGGCCCGGCGCACGGCGGTGCCAACGAGGCCGTGCTGAGCATGCTGGATGAGATTGGCGATGTTTCCAACATCGACAAATTCATCGCCAAGGCCAAGGACAAGAACGATCCGTTCAAACTCATGGGCTTCGGTCATCGCGTTTACAAAAACCGCGATCCGCGCGCCACCGTGATGAAGCAGACCTGCGACGAAGTACTAAAAGAGCTGGGTATCAAGAACGATCCGCAGCTGGAACTGGCGATGCGCCTGGAAGAAATCGCCCTGACCGACCCGTACTTCAAAGAGCGCAACCTGTACCCGAACGTCGACTTCTATTCGGGCATCATCCTCAAGGCCATCGGCATCCCGACCAGCATGTTCACCGTGATCTTCGCCCTGGCGCGTACCGTCGGCTGGATCTCGCACTGGAAGGAAATGCTCTCCAGCCCGTACAAAATTGGCCGTCCGCGCCAACTGTACACCGGCTACCCGCAGCGCGACCTGAAGAAGTAATTCAGTCCTCGCCGCACAAAAAAGGCTGCCCAAGGGCAGCCTTTTTTATTGCGCTGAACAAGTCAGCTTTACGGCTTTTCAGCCAACTCGCGCAGCCCCTGCAAGGTATTGAACGGCGCATCCACGACAAAGCTATTGGCCAACCAGGCCGGTACGCTGCCACCCGGCTCAGAATGCACCTCGTAGATCACCTCAATTTCACCTTCGTGCGGTGTGAGGCTCCAGAAGCCCTCAACCTTACTCACCCGCACAAAGCCTTGCTGCAGCGGCAAATAATCGGCAACGCCATGCAAGGTGCGGGTTACCCGACCATCAGCATCACGCGTGGTAGTCACCTGCAGTATGGAATCACGCGGTTGCACTGGCCAAGGCGTGTGGAAGCGGCTGTAGGCCCAGCTCAAATCCCCCTCATGCTTGAGCAGTTTCTGCTCGCTGCACGCATGAATCCAGGCGCAGGCCGCGCTGACGTCATCCTGCAGGGCCAACAAGCGTGGCATATCCACTCGTATACGAGTGACACCGCGAAACGCCTGAAAACTTGAGCCTGGGATCTGCTGCAAATAGACCTGAATACCCGCTTCATCCTTCGCCAGACGCCATTGCGCCGCCTGCGCCCCGCTCACCGCCAGCAACGCGGCAATTCCCAAGAGCAGTCCTTTAAACCGCACCATCACGCCTCCAGCAGCCAATAACGTTGCGCCACAGTATCAGACTGCAACGGCCGTGCTTTGCTCCAGCCAGCCAATCAACTGCAGCGCCTCTGCCGTGGTGCTGCCGCATACATACTCGGCAGCATGAAATGCAGAACACACCGCAGGTCGCTCAGGCCGGCCAAAAATCAGGCAGTAGTTGTTCGCATCCAGCTGCACGCAGCGCACACCAGCCGGCTTGCCATCAGGCATACCTGGGATAGGGGAACTGATCGAAGGAGCGATGCAGCAGGCGCCGCAGCCGGCACGGCAATTCATGACAGGAAGACCTCAACATCACAGCACAGAGCATAGGTCGGCGATTCTACGTGGGTGCAGACGGCTTGGCAGCCGTTCATCCATAGATTCAGGCGAGTGGTAAACGCAGACGAAACTGCGTGCCCTGCCCTGGCGCGCTGCGTACCTGTAGTTCAGCGCCGAGAATATCCACAGCCAGCTGGTGGGTGATATGCAAGCCAAGCCCGGTGCCTCCGCGTCCGCGCCGGGTGGTAAAGAACGGGTCGAAGATCTTGCCCAGCACCTCCTCGCTCATGCCGTCGCCGTTATCGCTGACTTCAATCACGCATTCGCGGCGCATCTCATCATGCTCAACCCTGACCGTAACCACGCCGTTCATGCCCGAACCGAAAGCATGGATCAGCGCATTGTCGATCAGGTTCTGCAGGATCTGGCCCAGAGGCCCCGGATAGCTGTCGAGCATCAGACTCGGCGGTAGCTCCAGCTGTACCCGATGGTTTGACTGCTTAAGCTTGGGAGTAAACAGCAGCATGACCTCACCGACCAACTCGACCAGATCAAAACAACGTCGCTCGGTACTCGCACGGTCACTGGCCAGTTGCTTGAAGGCCCGGGTTAGCTGCGCCATGCGCGTCAGACTATTAAGAATGATCGCCAGGCCTTCATCATTGCGCTGCACAAAGCGCTCCAGCCCCGAACGCTGCAACCCTTCACCGAGGCTCTTCTGCAGAGTCTGATTACCCTTATCCAGAGTTGAGGCAGCCATGCTGGCGGCACCAATCGGCGTATTCAGCTCATGCGCCACCCCCGCGACCAGGGTGCCCAACGAAGAGAGCTTTTCCGCCTGGAGCAAGGCGCCGCGCGTGCGCTGCAGCTGATCAACCGTGTCACGCAGCTCCGCATTACGCTGCAACAGTGCCTGACTACTGACCTCCAGCGCCTGGCGCACCTGATCACGCTCGAACTCCGCCAAGCCGAGGCGCAACACCACCAGTAGCCCAACAGAGAGCATCACGCAGACAAACAGCAATACCTGCCAGAATACTTGCCCGCGCAGCCCCTGAATTTGTTCCAGAGGCAGGTGCGAAACCAGTAACCAGTGCTCACCTGTTACCGCGTCCTGGCCACTGCCCTGGTAGGGATCGAACTTATTAAAGGCCCAATAACCACCACTATCGCTGAACACGCCATCGTGGGCAGCCTGCATCCGCCGCCAGCTATCCGGAAAGCGGCTGGCCAGCGTTGCCTCAGGCTTGCCCAGAGCAAAACCCCAGGCATCCTGCTCATCAGCGGCGAGCATCCAGTAGCCTTCGTGGTCGACCAGAGTCAGGTTGTTGCCGTAACTCTTGGACACCTCGGCCAGACGCTGCAGCAGCACTTGCCCAAGGTAATTGAGGATCAGGATGCCGCGGCGCTTGCCCTCACCATCGAAAATCGGCTCGGCACCCCGAAGAGTGGGCTTGAGTGGTTGTTCGACGCTGCCCATATCAGCGTTCAGGTCAAAACGTGAGAGGTAGAACGCGCCCTGAGGCAGGTTCATGGTCTCAACGAAGTAATAGTGCTGCGCCTGATTGTGCAATTGCGCTTCATCACTCGCCAGCGGCTCGCCATTGCGCCAATCAACCCGCACCTGCTCTGCACCACGCTCATCCAGCCAGCGAATCTGGTCATAAACCATACTGCTGCGGGCGAACTCGACAAACAGTTGACTCAGGGCGTGCCGGTTATCCGCACTAGGGTTCTGCAGCACCTCAGCCAATAGTGGCTGTTGGATGAGAAATTGCAGATTGCCGCGCAAGGTCGCCAGGTGCCGATTTAGCACGCCAACGCCCTCGTTCAGGCTGACCTGCTGATCGCGCAACAACGGTGCAAGTCGCGCATCCAGCAAGCGCTCGTAAAGCAGTGCCATCAGCAGCAGAATCAGCAGCGTCCACGGCACAAATAACAGCAATAAGTTGCGCCTGACCGGCTGCGACAACAGCCTGGCGCGCCTGGACTGCTGCATCAGACCGTGCGCTCCGGCCAGTCACTCAACCAATTGAGTAAATCAGCGCAGGCCATCGGCTTGGCAAACAGATAGCCCTGCGCCTGCCGGCAGCCATGTTTGAGAATCCAGTCGGCCTGCTGTTGGGTTTCGACGCCTTCGGCAATGACCCGCATGCCAACCCGCGCGGCAATCTGAATCACCGCTTCGGCGATCATCTGCTGGTCGCTGACCTCACCGATTTCCAGAACAAAACTGCGGTCGATTTTCAAGCGATCGGCAGGCAGCAAACGCAGGTAGCTGAGCGATGAGAAACCAGTGCCAAAGTCATCGATGGCCACCTCCACGCCCATGGCGCGCAACGCACGAAGCTTTTCACAGACGGTGTCGAAGGTGCGCATGGCCACCGACTCGGTAATTTCCACTTCAATCTGCTCAGGCAGCACCCCAGCCACCTGCAAGTGCGACTTAAACCGTTCAATGAAGTCATGCTGCAGCAGTTGCGGTGCAGAGACGTTAACCGCAACGCGGATGTGCGGGTACCCCGCATCAGCGAGCTGTTTTGCCGCCTGCAGCGCGAGACGCATCAGTAAATCGCCCAGCGGCAAGATGTAGCCCGTGGCTTCAGCCAGAGGAATAAAGCTCAAAGGCGGAACCATCTTGCCGTCCGTTTTACGCCAGCGTGCCAAAGCTTCCACACCGGTTACGCGGCGCGTTTCAAGGTCAATTTGCGGCTGCAGTTCAACACTGATTTGGCCGGCGTCCACCGCATCACGCAAGGCCAGCAACATGCGATAGGACTCTGCATGCGCACCTTGCAGCCGAGGGTCGTAGACGCCGTGTTGGTCATGCCCCAAGCGCTTGGCCTGTTTCAGGGTCAACAGCGCATCCTGCAGGGCCACACTGGCGCTGCCGGTAAAGTCAGCTAGGTGCATGGTCACGCTGCTCAGGCTGTGCACCTGGCCCAGCTCATAAGGGCGTTTATGCCGGCGAAACAATGCCACCACGTCTGCGGCATTAACCTGGGTTTGCGGGCCGAGGATGGCAAACAGGTCATCACGCACTCGGGCAATCAGCACCTCATGGGTGAAGGCGTCGCGCAGTTTCTTCGCCACCAGGCCGAGAATAAAATCGCCATAACCGGTGCCAAAGGCGGTGTTGGCACCAGAGAAATTATCGATATCGATAAGCACCAGCACGCGCTGATCCTTGGCCTCCGACTTCAGCGTCATGTCCAGCATGCGAATCAGCGCATTGCGATTGGGGATCTTCAGCAAGTCATCCTGATAGGCCATTTCCTCCAGGCGGCTGAACAGCGCGACGTTGTAAAGACCACGGCTGATACTGACACTGAACACCTTGAGCAGCTCCAACTCGGTGTCATCCAGAGCCCGTGCACTGTCGATATAGCAGGCGTAGTCAGAACCGGCCTGAAAGCGCGGAAAGAACAAGACCGTGCAATCGCTCAGACGCAGAGTCTGCTGCGCCCGCAGGCATTGGCGCACCGCCGCCGCGACCTGCGGCTGCAGCACGTCCAGATTGGCGTCGATGCTGTCGAAGAAGCGCCCGCTGGCGCTGACAATCCGCGCATTTGGCTCGGTAGTGGCGTCACCCTCATCGGCGCGCACACAGACAATGCCCTCGGTCTGCAGGTCAAGCAGTGAGGTGATTTCCGAGAGAATCTTGGCCGACAGCTCGCGGGTGCTCTTCGAACAGAACAGTGCATTGCTCGACTCGACGATCATCTGCAAGCCACGCCGCGCGCTAGCTACAGCCCTGAGCTGCGCATAACCGCGCACCGCTGCGGTGAGCACCGTCAGCAAGCGCTCGGCGCTGAGTTCACTTTTGGTCCAATAATCGTTGATGTCGTAATCACGCATCACTTCATGAGCCGGCGCCAGGCCTGGCTCACCAGTGAGCATCACCACGCGGGTTTCGCGATTGCCGATCACCTCACGCAGCGCCTTGATCAGGCGCAGGCCGGCGTCTTCGGTCTCCATCACCACATCGAGCAATACCAGAGCGATGTCATGGTGTTTGGCCAGCAGCATCGAGGCTTCACGGCAGCTGAACGCCTGGATCAGCTCAATACGCCCGCCCAGCAGCTCCAGCTCGCTCAGGGCAAAGGCGGTGGCGCGCTGGAAGTCGGCGTCATCATCAACTGCCAGCACGCGCCATACGGGCTGGCTGGTGGTGCTGGGAAGGTCGTCGCTGAATGCAAATTGATCATCCATGAACAGTGCCCGCATGCCTGAAAAGTGAGAACAGTGCCGAATCCATACTGGCTTTGAACCCAGTATAGACGGCCGTACTCAGCTGCCAGTTAGCGCTTGTTCAGGCGGGCCAACAGACTGGACGTATCCCAGCGGCCGCCGCCCATGCCCTGCACATCGGCATAAAACTGATCGACCAGCGCGGTGACCGGCAGCTGCGCGCCGTTGCTGCGCGCCTCAGCCAGCAGAATTGACAGGTCCTTGCGCATCCAGTCCACGGCAAAACCATGCTCGAACTCACCGGCCAGCATGGTTTTGTGGCGATTTTCCAGCTGCCAGGATTGTGCAGCGCCCTTGCTGATCACCTCCATCGCGCCATGCGCGTCGAGTCCGGCGCACTCGGCGAAATGCAGCGCCTCGGACAAGCCCTGCACCAGCCCGGCGATGCAAATCTGGTTGACCATCTTGGTCAGCTGACCGCTGCCGGCTTCGCCCATCAAGCGGGCCATGCGTGCATAGGCCTGAATGATTGGCTCAGCCTTAGCGTAGGTCGCCGCCTCACCGCCGACCATAATGGTCAACGCGCCGTTCTGCGCCCCAGCCTGTCCGCCGGAGACCGGCGCATCGAGAAAACCCAGTTGGCGGGCAGCGGCCTGCTCGGCCAATTCACGTGCAACCTGCGCCGAGGCGGTGGTGTGATCAATCAGCACCGCACCAGCCTGCATGCCGGCAAAGGCGCCCTGCTCGCCCAGCACTACCCCGCGCAGATCATCATCATTGCCCACGCAGACCATCACAAAATCGGCACCCGCAGCCGCTTCACGCGGGGTTGGCGCGTGGCTGCCGGGGTATTCGGCGGCCCATTGCGCAGCCTTGGCGGCGGTGCGGTTGTACACACACACCTGATGCCCGGCACGTGCCAGATGCCCAGCCATCGGATAACCCATTACGCCCAGCCCGATAAACGCCAGCTTTGCCATATCCACCTCTACCGTCGAGCGTCCTTTACCGCACGCTTCTGATTAACTGCATACCTACGCCATACAGCGGGTACGAACCTAGTTGCAAGCATGCCCGCCACCTGCAATCAACGCCAGTACAGCCATGTGGCAAAACTGTATGGATGCCCCAAGCAACAGGCTTTACCCGACGCTGAAACTGCTTCCATACTGACTGCACGCTAAGGAGGGCTTATGCAGCACTGGCTGGTCATCGACCTGGAAGCCACCACCGAAGAAGGCGGTTGGCCGATTACAGACATGGAAATCATCGAAATAGGCGCCAGCCTGGTCAACGCGGGCGGCCATGAAATCGAGAGTTTCCAACGGTTTGTGCGACCCACCCGACGCCCGCACCTGACCCACTTCTGCCGTCAGCTCACCCAGATCAGTCAGGCCGATGTTGATGCCGCCGCGCCGCTTATTGCGGTATGGGCACAATTCGAACGCTGGCTGCTGGCCCATCAGGCACAACTGGCGGGCTGGGCCAGCTGGGGCGACTACGACCGCCGTCAGTTTGAACAGGAATGGCGCGCCCATGGGCTGGAGAGTTACCTGAGCCAGATCCCGCACATCAACCTGAAAAAGCGCTTTGCCGAAGCCCGCCAGCTGCCCAGCCCAATTGGCTTGAAAATGGCGCTGAATCTCGCCGGCCTGCAGTTCCAGGGCCAGCAACACCGCGCCCTGACCGATGCGCGCAATACCGCCCGGCTGCTGCCACTGGTTTTGCCTGCGCAAAGCAGATGACGAAGAAAAAACGCTTGGGCATACTGGCGGGCCTTTTTCTATGGCCTGTCGCTACTGGCGGCCAGCCTTTTTAATCCCCTATCGAGGAACTGCAGATGTTCAAGGTCAATGAATACTTCGACGGCACCGTCAAATCCATCGCCTTCGGCATGGCTGAAGGCCCGGCTACCATTGGCGTGATGGCTGCAGGCGAGTATGAATTCGGCACCAATCAGCTGGAAATCATGCACGTGGTCGCCGGCGCCCTGACCGTGAAACTGCCCGGCAGCGACAACTGGGAAACCTTCACCAGCGGCAGCAAGTTCACCGTACCGGCCGACAGCAAGTTTCAGCTCAAGGTGGCAGCTGATACTGCCTACCTGTGTGAATACCGCTAAGCCTTAGCCGTGGTGCATAAAAGCCGGCCCCAGTGGCCGGTTTTTTTATTACTGGATAGATAACCCAAAGGAACAGCCATGCCGCGCTCAACGCAATTCTCCCTGGTGATCCTGCCGATCATATTGCTGCTGATCGCCATGACCTCGATCCAGAGCGGCGCGTCCCTGGCCAAGGGGCTATTTCCGGAGATTGGTGCCAGCGGCACGACGGCCCTGCGTTTGAGCCTTGGCGCGCTGATCCTGTGCATCTTGATGCGCCCGTGGCAGGCCAAGCTGACACTAAAGTCCAGCCGTTCGCTGCTGGCTTACGGGTTGTCGCTGGGCGGTATGAACCTGCTGTTCTACCTCTCGCTGAAAACCATCCCTCTGGGCATCGCCGTGGCCCTGGAATTCACCGGCCCACTCGGCCTGGCACTGTTGTCGTCACGCCGTTTGGTGGATTTCGTCTGGATTGCTCTGGCGGTTTTCGGACTCTGGCTGCTGCTACCCACCGGGCAAAGCGATGTACCGCTTGACCCCGTCGGCATGGGCCTGGCCCTGGCGGCTGGGCTGTGCTGGGCGCTGTATATCGTTTTCGGGCAAAAAGCCGGCGCTGAACACGGCAAGCAAACCGTGGCACTCGGCACCATCGTCGCGGCCTTGCTGGTGTTCCCGATTGGCCTGTGGCAAGCCGGCAGCGGCCTTTTTTCACTGGACCTGCTGCCCGTCGCCCTCTGCGTCGCCGTGCTGTCCTCGGCCCTGCCCTACAGCCTGGAAATGGTCGCTCTGACCCGCCTGCCCGCGCGCACTTTCAGCATCCTGATGAGCATGGAGCCGGCGATTGCCGCGCTTTCTGGCCTGCTATTCCTCAGCGAGCGCCTGACCCTCAGTCAATGGCTGGCGATCAGCGCCATCATCCTCGCCTCGGCCGGTGCAGCGGCGACCATACGCCCCAAAGCCAAGCCGCTTTAAACAGCGGCCTCCGTCTCGTTGCTGAACTGCAGTTCAGCCAGGCGTGCATACAGCGGACTACTGCTGACCAGCTCGCTATGGGTGCCAATCGCCGCCAGCTTGCCGTGCTCGATCACTGCGATGCGGTCGGCGCTTTTTACCGTAGCCAGGCGATGGGCGATCACCAGGGTGGTACGCCCTTCCATCAGCGGCGGCAAGGCTTGCTGAATCAAGTGCTCGCTCTCGGCGTCCAGCGCACTGGTCGCCTCGTCGAGCAGCAGAATCGGCGCATCCACCAACAGCGCGCGGGCGATTGCCAGGCGCTGACGCTGGCCACCGGACAAACCCAGGCCAGCATCGCCGAGGTGAGTCTGGTAGCCATCCGGCAGCTTCATAATAAATTCGTGGGCATGCGCCGCTTTGGCCGCCGCCTCGACCTCAGCCAGGCTGGCAGTGGTTTTACCGTAACGGATATTGTCCTCCACCGAGCCGAAGAACAACGCAGGGTTCTGCGACACCAGGGCAAAGCTACTGCGCAGTTCGCGAGGGTCGAGCTGTTGGATCGGCACGCCATCAATCAGGATGCGGCCCTGCTGCGGGTCGAAAAAGCGCAGCAGCAGATCAAACAGCGTCGATTTACCCGCACCGGACGGCCCGACCAGGGCCAGGGTTTCCCCCGCTGCAACCTGCAGATCGATACCGTCCACGGCGAAACTGCCGGGGCGCGATGGGTAGGCGAAGCGCAGCCCTTGCAGTTCGATGCGGCCCTGCACAGGCTGTTGCAGATGCAACGCATCGGATGCCGGCGGGGTGATTTCATTGCGCGCCTGCAACAGCTCGGCGATGCGCTCGGCGGCACCGGCAGCCCGTTGCAGCTCGCCGATTACCTCACTCAGGGTGCCGAAGGCCGAGCCGACAATCAGGCTGTAGAACACGAACGCCGCCAGCTCACCGCCGGAAATCCGCCCCGCGATCACGTCCATACCGCCGACCCAGAGCATCACCCCCACCGCGCCGAGCACCAGCACAATCACCACAGTAATCAGCCAGGCACGCTGGGCAATGCGCTGACGTGCGGTGTCGAAGGCGGCCTCAGCGGACAGGCCGAAACGGCGTTTGTCCTCATTCTGGTGGTTGTAGGCTTGTACGGTCTTGATCTGACCCAGCACCTCACCAACGTAGCTGCCAACATCCGCCACCCGGTCCTGGCTCTGCCGCGACAACGCGCGTACGCGGCGGCCGAATATCAGAATCGGCGCGACCACCAGCGGCAGCGCCATCAGCACGATGCCGCTGAGCTTGGCGTTGGTTACCACCAGCAGCACACTGCCGCCGACCAGCATGATCAAGTTGCGCAGCGCCATCGACAGCGACGAGCCGATCACCGATTGTAGCAGCGTGGTATCGGCAGTCAGACGCGACTGAATCTCCGAGCTGCGGTTGCTCTCATAAAAGCCTGGATGCAGTTCGATCAAGTGGTTGAACACGCGCTTGCGGATATCGGCGACAAAGCGCTCGCCAATCCACGACACCAGATAGAAACGGGTAAAAGTACCGATGGCCAGCGCCAGTACCAACACAAAGAACAGCCCAATCGACTGCTGCAAGGCCGCCGGCGATTGAGTCGCCAGGCCCTGATCAACCAACAGCTTGATGCCCTGCCCCATCGACAGGGTGATGGCGGCGGTAAACATCAGCGCCAGCAGGGCCCCAAACACGCGACCGCGATACGGCGCAATAAAGCGCCAGGCCATGCGCAGGGCATTGCGCTGACGGGAAGACAGGATCGAAAGCATGAAGGCTCGCTGGGACGCTGACGCCCGTTAATGTGAAGGCGATTGCGGCGTTTCCGCCCGCCAGGCCACCCAACACAGCGCCAGGGCGGCGAGGTTGGTGCTCAGCGGATTGAACGCCTGCAGCAGTAGATGGGGACTGAATAGCGCCACATCAAGCAGCAGCCCAATCAACAGCAGGCCGGCCAGCAACAAGGGCCAGCGCTGACGCCGCCACAACAGCAATAAACCCAAGATGATTTCCGCCAGACCAGCGATGCGCGCCACCCATTCGGGAGCCGGCAGGTTGTGGACTTGGATCATCACCAGCTCATCCGGGCTTAACCAGAGAATCTTCGGCACCAGGCCGTGCCAGATAAACACCAGGGCCAGGGCGATACGCGCTAGCCAGGCGATCTGCCGTAAACGGGGGTCAGTCATGCAAAAAGCGCCGGGCATGATCGGCGGTTGGTATTAGGCAACTGTCGTAGCGACCAAATAGCCGGTAGCGATTTAGCGCAATACGGTCATAGCACCAGTCACGTATGGGCCGTGGAATCAGCCGCAGCCAGGCCAGCAAGCGCCATGGATTAGGCAGTTGGGCGACGATGCGCAGCACCGCATCAGAACGCAGCAGCATCTGGTCATTTTCGATCAACGCCATGGTATCGAAACGCTCGGTGGGCAAACCGCCCCAAGCCAGTAGCGCCTGGCCCTCGGCCGACTGCACCGAGGCCAGGCGAAAGCGCTGCTCAGCATCATGACGAATCAGAAACTTCGCCCAGCCGTTACACAGTTTGCACACCCCGTCGAACAGCACCACACGTTCGCCAGGTTGGATAAGGGGTGGAAGTGTTTGTGCTTGCTCCTGCATGCCCAACTCCTTCTGCCTGGCCTTTAAGCGGCCGGGATACGGTAATGACCGGTAATTTTAAAACTGAAGAGAATGTCCTCTTCCTGGGTGCCGCGGCCGATATTGTGCAGCACCAGGGGCACGCCGCTGCCGGCCTGGCGGTCGCTGATAATGCCGATATGGGTCAGGCCGCCGCCGAGATCCCAGGTGACGATATCACCAGGCCGATAGCGCTCGGCATCCTGGCCAAGCGGCAGCGCCCAGCCCTGGCGTTTAAACCAGGTCATTAAGTTCGGCACACGGCGGTGGTCGATATTGCTGTCGGGCCGGCTTAGCGCCCAGTTCTTGGGATAGAGGCGAAAGTTCGCGCGCATGTCCTGATGCACGGCCTGCTGCAAGTCGAGCCCCTGTTCGCGCAGGGCGCGGATCACTACATCGGTGCACACGCCTGTATTTAGCGGTACATCGCCATTGGGGTAACTCAGGCGGCGATAGGCGGGGTCATAACTCAAAGTCACGCCGACCTGCTCGCGGGCCGCTGTAACCAGGACATCAGCTTGCAGCGCCCAGGCCTGGGCGCTTAGCAACATAGCCAATGCAAACAGCAGAATTGCCCGCATCACGCCTCCTTGATCGCCCAGCTGCTACTTGCCCACGGTATAGAGCAGCTCTTCCTTATAACCGGCCCACACACGCACGGCATCGGGAAAGGCATCATCCAGCGCAACATCACCACTGTCGACCAGCAGCGGGCGGCCTTCAAGCGTACCGAGCTTACGCTTGGTGGCGACTACCCGCAGGTTATCCAGGCCAATCGCGCGCAACACCCGTGGGCTGATCTGCTGGTTGCCGCGACCGATGATATGGCCCTGCCCGCCAATGGCGGTGACCAACAGACGCGCTGGATGGCCATCAACCAGCTCGAACAGCTGCGCCTCGGTTACATCGCAGGCCAGCAGCTGGCCGTTTTCGACCACATCGACGCCGAGCAAGGTGGTCTGCATACCGAGGTTCTGCGCCAGACCATACAGGGTCGAACCCGGGCCGAAGACATAACGCACATCGGTTTCCCAGCTTTCCTGCAGCCAGTCGGCCAGATCATTCAGCACCAGCTCTTCGGACTCCACGCCGCCCTGTTTGACCTGCTGCACATAGCCGCCTTCCTGCGGCACCGTCAGTTCGCCGTACCAGCGTGCGGTTACGCGCCCCTCACGCAGAGCGCTTTCATCAATATCGCGCACTTCACCGCTGCTCAGGCGCACCAGACCGCCTTCGATCAGCCGCGCAGTCAACTCACCGGCTGCACGCGGGCTGATGGCATAGACCCCGGACTGAATCTTCACCCCGGCCGGAATCCCCAGCACAGGTTGGCCTTCGCGCACAGCGGCGCAGATATCCCGCGCCGTACCATCGCCACCAGCGAACAGAATCAACGCCACGCCAGCACCCTGCAGCAGCTCAACAGCTTGCCGGGTATCGGCGGCGCTGCTCGGACCAGCCGGTAGCTCACCGACCACACGGTGGGCAAAACCCATCTCGCTCAGCAGGTCAGCGCCCATCGCGCCGGGAAAGGTGACGAATTCCAGGCGCTCACGCAGCGGCAACAGCACCTCAAGGGCAGTTTGCGTACGCAGCGCCGACTTGGCCTCAACACCCAGAGCCAAGGCCTGCTCGGCCATGCCATCACTGCCCTTGAACCCCGCCGGGCCGCCCAGGCCGGCCAATGGGTTGATGATCAAACCAATATGGAAAAGCCCCATAACACCCTCTAATTCAATACCTGCCAGCTCAATACCTTCCGCCCCTGGCACAGTGCCTGCAATGGCTAACTTGCCCTGTGTCTTGCGGCGGTTTTCTGCCGTCGCAGTTGTCATAGCGCCTTCATCTAACACTCATAAAATCGCGCTAACCGATGAGGAGACAAGCCATGCACAGCCAACAACAGAATTCGCAAAAAACCACGACAATGCCGATTGGTGGCTTTGTCATCGACGCCCAGGGCCGCGAAATCCCGATCACCGAAGAGATGATCCAGCAGGCCTGCAACGCGTTGGAAAAAGCCCAGCAGCAAACCACCAAGCGTAAATAAGTTTCCCGCCAGGGCAGCATTCGCTGCCCTTCGCTACAGCTGATTCAACCTCGCACCCAACGCCTGCACCAGGCTGGCCAACGCCGGCGCATCACCCTTCACGCAGACCTCCAACCCGTCGATCTCCCGGCGCCTCGGGTAGTGTTTGCGCAGCCCGTCAAAAGCCGCACGCCGGGTTAGCGCATCGCCCTGCAGGCTACGGCGAAAATCCGCATCATCGCGGCGCGGGTCATACACGGCGCGGCAGATACTAGCCAGGGCCCAGGCCGGATCAGCGCTGGGGTAGATAGTCAAATCACTCAGCCACGGCGCGGGCATCAGCTGCGCCAGCTCGGTAATAGGCTCAACGCCAAGGTGCTGACACAGCGCCTGATAGATCTGCGCCGTGCCGCGCAGCTTGCCATCCAGGCTGTAGCCGGCAATATGCGGCGTGGCGATGCGGCACAACGCGGCCAGCTCGACATCGGCCTGTGGCTCGCCTTCCCAAACATCCAGCACCACCTGCAGATCGCTGCGCTGGGGCAGCAACTCGCGCAAGGCCTGGTTATCCACCACCGCGCCACGGCTGGCGTTGATCAGCCAGCTGCCTGGCTTGAGTGCGGCCAAGCGTGCGTGATCGAACAGGTGATAAGTCGGGTGCTCACCCAGACGTTCCAGCGGCGTATGCAAGCTGATCACATCGCACTCGGCTAGCACCTGCTGCAGACTGACGAAATCGCCGCCCTCAACGGCCTGACGCGGCGGATCGCAGACCAGCACACGCCAGCCCAGGCCACGTAGCACCTTGAGCAGACGGCTGCCAACCTGCCCCGCACCGATTACTCCATAGGTGCGCGTAGCCAGATCAACGCCCTGCTGCTCGGCCAGTACCAGCAGGCTGCCTAGCACATAGTCGACCACGCCACGGGCATTGCAGCCCGGTGCGCTGGCCCAGGTGATGCCAGTCTGCTGGAAGTAATTGATGTCCAGATGATCGGTGCCGATGGTGCAGGTGCCGACAAACTTCACTGCCGAGCCGTCTAGCAGCGCGCGATCAACCTGAGTCACCGAACGCACCAGCAGCAGGTCGGCATCAGCGATAGCAGCCGCATCGATACTGCGGCCAGGCAGGCGACGTATCTCGCCAAAACCGGCAAAGAACTCATCAAGCAGGGGAATATTTTCGTCGGCGACTATCTGCATGGGTATGCTCCGCAAATCAGGCCGGCATTCTAACCTGCCTGCACCGCTTGGCTACGCTGAGTAGCGCAATGCGCCTGTCGCGCTGAAACACTGTGCAGCAAGCTTTCCTGACCAAGCCGTCAGGGCGTAGACTGCGCGGTTTCCTGATATCAGCTGGATACTACTTTTCATGCTCGCCCAAACCCGCTTGCAACGCGCCAGCACCGAGTTCTACAGCCTGCTGAAGCTCGCAACGCCGATCATCATTGCCCAGCTGGCCAACACCGCCATGGGCTTCGTCGATACCGTGATGGCCGGCCGGGTCAGCCCGCAGGACCTGGCCGCGGTGGCGCTGGGCAACTCGATCTGGGTGCCGGTATTTCTGCTGATGACCGGCATTCTGCTGGCCACCACACCCAAGGTCGCCCAGCGCTTCGGCGCAGGTGCGCATACCGAGATCGGCCCGTTGGTGCGTCAGGCTCTGTGGTTGGCCTTTGCGGTGGGCATCGCGGCGGCGGTGATTCTGTGGAATGCGGAAATCGTCCTCAGTCTGATGAACGTCGACCCGGCGCTGATCGAGCCCGCCATGGGTTACCTGCGCGCCGTGGCCTGCGGTTTTCCAGCCGTAGCCCTGTACCACGTGCTGCGTTGCTTCAGCGACGGTCTGGGGCATACCCGGCCGAGCATGGTCATCGGCCTGTGCGGCCTGGCGCTGAATATCCCGCTCAATTACATCTTTATCTACGGCAAGCTCGGGCTGCCAGCCATGGGCGGCGTCGGCTGCGGCTGGGCCACCGGCCTGGTGATGACATTTATGTTCCTGAGCATGCTCTGGTGGGTGAAATGGGCGCCGTTCTATCAGCCGAGCAAAATCTTCAACCACTTCGAATGGCCGCAGTGGCCGGTGCTCAAGCGCCTGCTCTCGGTCGGTCTGCCGATTGGTATCGCGGTGTTTGCCGAATCGAGCATTTTCGCGGTGATTGCTCTGCTAATTGGCGGCCTGGGCGCGACTGTTGTGGCCGGGCACCAGATCGCCCTGAACTTCAGCTCCATGGTGTTTATGATCCCCTACTCCCTAGGCATGGCTGCCACCGTGCGCGTCGGTCAGGCGCTGGGCCGTGGCGAGCCGCGTGAAGCGCGCTTTGCGGCTGGGGTGAGCATGGCGGCGGCGCTGGGCTACGCCTGCCTATCGGCCAGCCTGATGCTGCTGTTGCGCGAAGAAATTGCGCAGATCTATACCCCCGACCGCGCAGTAATTGCGGTGGCCACCACGCTGCTGGTGTATTCGGCGCTGTTCCAGTTCTCCGATGCCATTCAGGTGACGGCTGCCGGCGCGCTGCGCGGTTATCAGGACACCCGCGTGACCATGATCCTGACCCTGTTCGCCTATTGGGGCATCGGCTTGCCGGTGGGTTATGTGCTCGGCCTGACCGACTGGTTCGGCGAACCCAGCGGCCCCAGTGGGCTCTGGCAGGGTCTGGTGGTCGGCCTGACCTGTGCCGGCGGCATGCTCGCCGTACGCCTGGCCGGCAGCGCGCGCAAACGCATTCGAGCCGCTAAGATGGCCTGATGAACGCCCGCCTGCTGCTTCTGATCGCTGCACTCTGCCTGTGCGCCTGCACGCCCGCCGATGATGGCCTGGCGCTGCAGGCCGATTACCTGCAGCGCTTGAGCAACGCCCTGGATGTTGAACCCGCAACCGCCTTCGCCCCCAGCGAACTGACCCGCTACCGCCTGCCAGCCCGCCGCGAACGGTTGATCGAGATTGCCGAACTGCGCATCAGTCTGCTGGACCTGCTGGTTGATGTGCGTCGCTGCCCCGCCCTGCAACAGCAGATCAGCCAGCGCAACAACAGCCTCGGCAAACAACTGACACCCAGCAGCCGCTTGGCTTATGAAGGCGACCTGCTGCGCGCCCTGGATGACTGCAGCGAACACCTGCGCAGTCAGGACCAGCAACCCCTGCGCAACACCCTTGAACAACTCGCGCAAGAAAAACGTGCGCAACTACCCGGCGTATTCTGGAATGCCTTGAATGCCAGCCCGGAGGTCGAACGCTACCTGCGCTTTGCCGAACAGCCCCTGGCGCCCAATGCAGGCGAAGATAACGCGGCGCTGGATGCCCTGGCGCAGCTGGCCGCCATCGGCAGCGCCCTGCCCGCCAGATTGCCGCCGAGTGCGGAACAGCTTGATCCGCTGTTCTTCGCCCTGCATGCCAGCGACCAGGGCGGCCAGTTGATCAGCAGCCTGGCCAGCCTGACCCACAGCCTCAACCAGGCCAGCGCCATGCTGCAACGCCGCCAACAGGGCCGGCCGCTCTGCCCCACGGGCAAGGCCACAGAGCGTGGGCGCATTGTGCAAAACATCTTCGTCAAGTATTACGCCGGTAGCCTGCAGCCCTACCTGGCGCAGGTGGATCAGCGCGGCCAGGCCTGGAGCAGCAGCCTGCGTAGCCTTAGCAGCGTGACGCAGATACCGCCGGCCACACTGCAGTATTTGCAGCGCCTGAGCGGCCAAGAGGCGTCGCTATGGGCAGATTTCCAACAGGCCACCGCGCGCCACGTACGCAGCTGGCAGGAGGTACTTAATAGCTGCGGCCTGGCGCCCGGTCAGTCAGGATGGAACGGCAACGCCGCCAGCGCCGACCAGTAGGCTTCGGACAACAACGCCTGACCCGCCAACAGATGGGCCAAGTAGTCGGCGCTGGGCAGCAAACCTTCTTCACGAAAGGCCGGATTGGCGATATACACCCAGGCCGGTTGCACGCCATGGGGCGCGACAATCGGCAGGCACTCGCGGCTGTAAAAGATCGGCGTACCTTCGAAGTGATCCAGCTTGGATATCTCGCCAGCGTCCTGCAGGCGATAGAGCACGCCTTCTACCTGCCCATCGCGCTGATGCCGGATATTGGCGTAGGCCCGCCCCGGCGCCCGATCCGCCGCCCGCTTGTTAAAGCACAGGCTGTAACCCGGCAGATGTCCTGGTAGCGCCTCCAGCACCGTCAAGCCGCGAGCCTGCATGCGCGCTGGATTCATATTCGAACCGTAGGCGAAGTACCAGTTGCCCCAGGCGCTGTGAGCATGTAACGAGCGAAGGCCAGGCAAGGCAAAAACAGGCGAGGACGCGGAGTTTACTGGCTGTAAATGAGCGTCCGAGCCTGTTTTTAACGCAGTATGGTCGAGCGCAGTAGTGCTCACATCGCCTGGCATCAGTCGAGTTTCTTGCGGATCAGATACAGATAAGTCGCGCCCTCTTCTGCCTGCTCCACCAGCTCATGGCCAAGAAATACGCAGAATTTTGGAATATCGCGACGGGTCGAGGGGTCGGTGGCTATCACTTTGAGCAGGCCGCCTGCCTGCAGGTCGCGCACCTTGTTGTGCAGCATCATTACCGGCTCGGGGCAGTTGAGCCCAGTGGCGTCAAGGGTGGCATCGGGAATGGCGGTGGTTTGCAAAGACATCGGCTGGCTCCAGTAGCAGGCCGCTATTCTCGCGCAAAACTGACCAAAAGGTCATCTAGCGCCTGATGGAAAACACCTGTGTAGCGCGATTGGCCCGACAACAGGTCAACACAACCTTGGATGGGCAGGCAGTCACGCCCTGATCAGGCAGGCTGCGCAGCGTCCACCATTCCAATAAGAGCCATCCATGCGCCTTGCCCTGCTACTTGCCACCCTGTTGCTCAGCGGCTGTGCCGCCCGTGACCAACTGCCGGACTACAGCGCCACCGCGCAGCAGGATCTACCGGCCACCCACTTTGACGCAGTGATCCATGGCCGCGATGGCACACGGCTGTCGGCCACCGTATTCCAGCCTGCACTGAAGGCTGGCGAGCAGGCTCCGGTCATCGTGCACACCCACGGCTGGGGCGGCTGGCGCGTCACCCGGCCGAACGGCTTCTACGGCACGCAGATGATGTCCGGTCGCGCCGCAGTGAAAGCCTGGCAGGCTGGCTACTGGGTAATCAGCTACGACCAGCGCGGCTGGGGCGGCAGCGAGGGCGATATCGAGATGATGGACCCCGACTATGAAGTGCAAGATGCCCTTGCAGTGATCGACTGGGCCGCCGCCAACCTGCCACGCCTGAGCATGGACGGACCGAATGACCCCAAGGTCGGTATGCTCGGCGAAAGCTACGGCGGCGCCGTGCAGCTGCTTGCGTCAGCTACGGACCCGCGCATCGACGCGATTGTGCCGATTGCCACCTGGTACGACCTAAGCGAAGCCCTGGCCCCGGACAGCCATCTGAAAATCGGCTGGACGAGTGTGCTGCTCAGCCTGGGCCTGTCCACCGGTTATGACCTGGGCAAGTTCGTCCAGGCACCCTACCTGAAAAGCGCCGACGGCCGTATGCGCGAACCGGTGCGAGACGAACTTAAAGCCCACAGCTTGACCAGCTACTGCGCACGTGGCCAGCGTCCGCAGGCTGATGCCTTATTGATTCAAGGCATGCGTGACACCCTGTTCCCGCTCAACCAGGGCCTGGCGATTCGGGATTGCCTGCAACAAGGCGCCCGTGATGTGCGCCTGCTCGGCATGCAGGGCGGGCATATTCTGCCGCCGCCTATGCAACGCTGGAGCGGCCTGCCGCCGTTCAATAATGAAGCGGTGCTGAACTGCGACGGTCGGGCGATCAACCTCTACCAGAGCATCATCGGTTGGTACGAAGACAAGCTGCGCGGGCGCAAAGGTGTGGCAGCGAGCATTCCCGATTTCTGCGTCAGTCTCGATCTGGATCAGGGCGTGGCTCTGCAACAACTGCCAGCCAATCAACGAATCGAACTGCCGGCCACAGCGATTCGGCCGTTAAGCAGCGGGCTACTGCAACCGCCGCGGTTTATCCCACTGCAACAGGTACAGACGAGTAGCGCGCTGGTTGGCGTGCCACGGGTGCATCTGGAAAACGCCGAAGGAATGCCGACACTGTTTGCCGCTCTAGTGGTCAAGCGCGCCGATGGCAGCAGTGAGGTACTCAGTGAACAGGTCACCCCGCTCAATGGGCAAGCCAGCACGGAACTGGCTGCCGTCAGCGCAGAGCTGCAAACGGGCGACACCTTGGGCCTGCGTATCAGCGGCTTTAGTGGCCAATACCTGTTCAACGGTTCCTGGCAGCTCTCAAGCAGCACACTGCAAGGCAGTGTCGAGTGGCCGCAGTTGCTGCCATTGCAGACGCAACTAGCCAAGCACTGAGGGGTTATTTACCTAAGCGGCGCAGGTGACAGGTGACTTCTTCGCGGTCGTGATAGAGCTGTTTGCAGGCAATCGACACCTTGATCTTGCGCGCGGCAAAGCCGTCTTCCAGGCGCTGCAACAGGCGACGTACCTCGGCGTAACGCTGTTTCATCGGCAGCTTGAGGTTGACTACAGCTTCCCGGCAATGGCCATCGCCAATCCAGATTTCCACCATTGCCGCAGTCCGCGCCGGTTTCTCGACGATATCGCAGACCATCCAGTCCACCGGCTGCTTGGGCGTCCAGGTGAAGCCATCGACCATCAAGTGGTTGACCAGACCCGTGTCCATCAGGCTTTCCGCCATCGGCCCGTTATCAATGGCAGTCACCAGCATGCCGCGCTTGACCAGCTGATAGGTCCAGCCGCCGGGCGCCGCACCGAGGTCAACCCCGGTCATCTCATCGGACAGGCGCTCATCCCACTGCTCGCGGGGGATAAAGGTGTGCCAGGCCTCTTCCAGCTTGAGCGTCGAGCGGCTCGGCGCTTCGCGGGGGAACTTCAGCCGAGGAATGCCCATCGGCCACAGCGCCGAGTTATTCGCCTCGGCCATGCCGACAAACACCTCACGACCACTTTTAAAAGTCAACAACAGGCGTGGCTTGTGTGCATCCTCGACCAGCTTGCCGGCCTTGGTCAGGGCGTTGCGCAGCGGCGCCTCGAACTTCTTGCAGAAATTCGACAATTCCTTGCCATCGTTGGTGTCCAGCACTTCCAGCCACAGGCTGCCAAATACCGGAAAATCTGCCAGATGGCCGAGCAGCACGCTGATCCGGTCCAGCTCTGGCAGGTTGATAAACACCCCGCGTGCCCACTGCCGCGGGAAGATCAGCTGATTGAAGCGCACCCCACGCATCAGGCGCTCTGCACCATCTTCCTCAGTGCAGATAAATTCCGCGCAGGCGGTACTCGGCTTGGCCTTGGCATAACCGGCAACGTCCAGACGCGCTGCGTGCTCGGCGATTTCCGCGCACACCTCATTTTCAAAACCCGGACGGCAGTGCAACAACAACGTATTCATCAGCGACTCTCCTCAAGGCGCGCATCATAGCCGAGTCACCCGCCTGTGCTTGCTTTGCATCGGCCTTTTCCTGATCTGCAGGTTAGACTGGCGCCACTGCGCAAGGCTCTAGAGCCTGCCAACCGCTCATCGGCCGCCCCAGCAAAACAACGTGTCACACGGCCACAACCAGTCCCTTGTCGGTTACGCCTGGATTCACGGGCTAAACTTCCGCCAGCAACGGCCGAAGTACCGGTAACGTTTAAAGGAATAAAAAACGCCATGCGCAATAATCAACCTATTACTCAGCGCGAGCGCACCTTCCCCGCGCAGCAACGACTGATCTCCACCACCGACCTCAAAGGCCAGATCAGCTACTGCAATGACGCCTTTGTCGAGATCAGTGGCTTTAGCCGCGATGAGCTGATTCGTGCGCCACACAACCTGGTGCGTCACCCGGACGTGCCTGCAGCGGTGTTCCAGCATATGTGGGACACCCTGAAAAAAGGCCGGCCGTGGATGGGTATCGTCAAGAACCGCTGCAAGAACGGTGACCACTATTGGGTCAATGCCTACGTCACGCCGGTGACAGAGAGCAACCAAGTCGTGGGCTATGAGTCAGTTCGGGTCAAACCAACGGCCGAGCAGATTCGCCGGGCCGAGGCGTTATACCAGCGCATCAACAGCGGCAAATCAGCCATTCCCGGCAGTGACCGCTGGCTGCCAATCGTGCAGGACTGGTTGCCATTTATTCTGGTCAGCCAGATCGGCTTCCTGATCGGTGCCTGGCTCGACTCCAGCTGGGGATTTGCCCTGGCAGCGGCGCTCTCGGTGCCGCTCGGCCTGGCCGGCTTGAACTGGCAACAGCGTGGCCTCAAACGCCTGCTGCGCCTGGCCGACCAGACCACCTCTGACCCGCTGATTGCGCAAATGTACACCGATAGCCGCGGCGCCCAGGGCCGCCTGGAAATGTCCATCCTCAGCCAGGAAGCGCGCCTGAAAACCTGCCTGACGCGCTTGCAGGACACCGCCGAACAGCTCACCCAGCAAGCCAAGCAGGCCGACACCCTGGCGCACAACAGCTCCGCCGGGCTTGAGCGCCAGCGCAGCGAAACCGACCAGGTGGCCACTGCGATCAATGAAATGGCCGCCACCACCCTGGAAGTGGCGAGCAACGTCGCCCGTACCGCCATCGCCACCCAGGATGCCAACCGCCTGACCAGCGCCGGTCGTGGCATTGCCGCAGAAACCCGCGCAGCCATTCAGCGCCTGTCGCAATCGGTGGGTGATACCGGTGAAACAGTGACCCGCCTGGCCCATGACAGCACTGAGATCGGCGGTGTGGTCGATGTGATCAAAGGCATTGCCGACCAGACCAACCTGCTCGCCCTCAACGCTGCCATCGAAGCAGCGCGTGCTGGCGAAATGGGCCGAGGCTTTGCCGTGGTGGCCGATGAAGTGCGCTCACTGGCGCAGCGGACCGCCGAATCTACCGGGCAGATTCACCAGTTGATCGCCAAACTGCAGCGCACCGCCGAGGAGGCGGTGCTGACCATGGAAATCGGCCGTAAACAGGCTGACGAAGGGGTTGAACGTGTACAGCAGGCCGATGAGGCTCTGGCCGGCATCAGCGACGCGGTGGCCAATATCACCGACATGGCCAACCAGATTGCCGCCGCAGCCGAAGAGCAGAGCGCGGTGGCTGATGAGGTCAACCGCAGCATCACCACCATCGCCCAATTGGCCGACAAGACCGCCGGTGAAGCACATGACACTGCCCTGCTCAGCGAAGCCCTGACAGCCACAGCACACGGTCAGTACGCACTGGTAGAACGCTTCAACCGCTAAGATGCAACCGCGCACTGCCCCGCAGTGCGCGGTCCTCCCCGTTTACAAGTTCTGGTAGCGGTTCATATCCAGCACGCCAGCTTCCAGCGGTTCGGTTTGCTGGATATACGCCGACATATCGTGGAAGTAGCGCCAGAACTCCGGATGCGTACGGCGAATCCCCCAACGCTCGACGACTTTTTCGAAGGCCGCTGCGTCACGCGCCTGCTCCAGCGCCGTGACAAATTCCGCCGCCTGCTCCACCCGCACATTGAAGATAAAGTTCGGGTAGCTGCTGAGCACGCCCGGATACACCGTCAGGGTATCCAGCGCCGGCTGGTAGCGCAGTTCCTCACCGAGCATAAAGGCCACATTCGTGTGCGCACGATTGCGCAGCAGGCTGTACACCTCACGCTGGCCATCGGCCATTTCCACCCGCAGCAAGGTAGCCTCTGGCAGTTGCTCGATCACCTTGAGGGTGCCCGCAGGTTTTGCCGTCAACCGACTCAGAGACTGTTCGGCGCGCTGTAACTCGGCATCCAGCTCAGGGCGATGACAATACGCACCCGTGCAGCGGTTGATCGGGTCGGGCCGGGCATTCAGGCTGCCGTAGCGCTCCAGCAGCGTTTCGACAAAGCTGCGTTTAGGGTCGCTGTCAGGCAAGCGCAGGGCGCTCGGGCTTTCGCTGTCGATGGCCTGGTAATCCAGCCAGATCTTCAGTTTGCCGCTGCTCTGGTACCAGTCGCTGAGATAGCCCTGCCGCGACTCGGCTGGCATCAAGCGCAGAAAGTTGACCTCGGCGCCGTTGCGGATCAAATCGAAGTACAGCCGCGTTTGCGCCTGGTGCGACACGTTGCCGAACACATCGAAATTCACCACCAGCTGGTAATAGGTACGCTCCAGCAGCGGGAAATCCAGCCACCAGATGGTTTGCGGCACTTCGCCAATCAGGCCTTTGCGCACCGACGCACTGTCGTGCTGGCGAAAAATCGACAGCAGTGCGTTGTCGTTACCGGCCCAGATATGCGACCAACTGGGCGCTGGCGCATCGGCGTAGCGCTGCATACGCAGCGCTTCATACTGATTACGCTTGTCGCGGTAAGTCCGCCACAGACCGAGCGTGTCGCCGATGCTGTCCAGTTGACCCGGCATGGCCAACAACTCCTTGGCCTCCTCACGGTACTCAGGGTCAGTGATATAGAGGTCATGCTGCGGGTCCTGGAACACCGCCCAGAAATTATCGCGAATCACGTCTGTGGCAATCTGTCCGCGGCACACCGGACCGCGAATAAAGGTGCGCACAAAGTATTCAGCGTTATCCAGCATAAATTGATAACGCGCCTGGGCCGGAATCGCCGCAAAGGTCTCAAATGGATTGGCACGGCGCTGCAGGCCATAACCTGGCACCGCGTCCGCCTGCCAATCGCTGCCAAAGAACAGCTCGTTGACCCGCTTCAACTTGGCGGCACTGAGGCCATAGGTGATGTGGGTCTTATGCACAATCACGCCCTGAACGGGGATCAGGCGGTAGTAGAACTCAGTGCCGGGGTCATCGTTGGGCAGACGTGTGGCAATGATGTCCGCAGGTTTACCAGTAGGCGTGCGTGAACGCACCATCTGAAAGAAATGCCCCGGCTCACCGCCGGCGAAATGCAGGTGGGCCAGAAACAGGTGCTCGTAGAGCCAGCGTGACACCAATGCTTCGCGGGCGCCTGGGGCGTTCATAAACGCTTCCCAGCTGGCGATTTGCTGTGCCTCCGCAGCGCTGGCCTGCAGCGTCTGCTCATCTACCGGTGCCCCCTGCGCCAGCCAAGCTTGCAGCGTCTGGTAGTCGGCATCACTCAGCCCGGTCACTGCGAACGGCATGCCGGCTTGCGGATTTTTCCGAGCAAACGCCTCAAATTCCTCAGGAAGCGGACATTGGTTGACCCGGTTGATGCCGATATTCAGCTGCGCCGGTAATTTGCTGTTGGCGGCAAACGGCTGCTGATGACCCAGTTCCAGCATGCGGGCCATCAACGCGGCCTGACTGCCCTGCTGATCCAGCACAGACACAAAGTCCTTACGCCGCCACGCGGCCTCACCGTGGGCATCAACAAACAGCCGCGTAGTGGCCTGGGCCTGGGTGCGCGTGCCGTTGTAAACCGCCGCCTTGCTGGCACCGCGCTGCACGCCTTCGCCACTGCCTAGATTGAGCTGGCAGGCCGCGTCGTAGCAGGCATGGCAAGCCACACAGTGCTGAGTAAAGATCGGTTGAACATCACGAGTATAGGAAATGGGTTCGGCCGCTTGTAATGAGCCAATGAACAACAAACACACAGCGAGCAGTAAGCGGCAGACCATAGAAACGTCTCTAAAATGGCTTAAATGGCGATTCTAGCTGGCCCTGGGTCACCTAGGCCAACCCGTAAACATGAGCAAGATTCATGTAAAAGCACAGCCCACTGCAAAAGCGTGCAGCTTTGTTATCATCACGCATCTTTTTTTCACGCGTCCCAGGTAGTTCTCTCCATGTCTCTGTCCGATCGCAGTGCCCGCCTCAATGCCCTTCAGCAAGCCCTGAAGGAACGCATCCTGATCCTCGACGGCGGCATGGGCACAATGATCCAGAGCTACAAGCTGGAGGAAGAGGACTATCGCGGCACGCGCTTCGCCGATTGGCCAAGCGATGTAAAGGGTAACAACGACCTGCTGATCCTCAGCCGCCCGGACGTCATCGGCGCTATCGAGAAGGCCTACCTGGATGCCGGCGCAGACATTCTGGAAACCAACACCTTCAACGCCACCCAGGTGTCCCAGGCTGACTACGGCATGCAGGCCCTGGCCTATGAGCTGAACGTCGAAGGCGCACGCCTGGCCCGGCAAGTGGCCGATGCCAAGACCCTGGAAACCCCGGATCGTCCGCGCTTTGTCGCCGGCGTCCTCGGCCCTACCAGTCGCACCTGCTCGATCTCCCCGGACGTGAACAACCCCGGCTACCGCAACGTCACCTTCGACGAGCTGGTGGAAAACTACGTGGAAGCCACCCGCGGTTTGATCGAAGGCGGCGCGGACCTGATCCTGATCGAGACCATCTTCGACACCCTCAACGCTAAAGCGGCGATCTTCGCCGTGCAGCAGGTGTTCGAGGATGACGGCATTGAGCTGCCGATCATGATTTCCGGCACCATTACCGATGCATCCGGCCGCACCCTGTCGGGCCAGACCACCGAAGCCTTCTGGAACTCGGTGCGCCACGCCAACCCGATCTCTGTGGGTCTGAACTGCGCCCTCGGCGCCAAGGACCTGCGCCCGTACCTGGAAGAGCTGGCAGCCAAGGCGGATACCCACGTGTCTGCCCACCCCAACGCCGGCCTGCCGAATGCCTTCGGTGAATACGACGAAACTCCAGCGGAAATGGCGGTGGTGGTCGAAGAATTTGCTGCCTCGGGCTTTTTGAACATCGTCGGCGGCTGCTGCGGCACCACGCCCGCGCATATCCAGGCGATTGCCGAAGCGGTGAGCAAATACCCGCCGCGGGTGATTCCGGATATTCCGAAGGCCTGTCGTCTGTCGGGCCTGGAGCCCTTCACCATCGACCGCAACTCGCTGTTTATCAACGTCGGCGAGCGCACCAACATCACCGGCTCGGCCAAGTTCGCCCGGCTGATCCGCGAGGACAACTACACCGAAGCCCTGGAAGTCGCCCTGCAGCAGGTGGAAGCCGGCGCCCA
>Ga0155449_1334_pt1 | contig 27394 bp, 14 predicted proteins | sample RifCSPhighO2_02_FD_111897 | JGI IMG/M metagenome (GOLD analysis project Ga0155449, IMG submission 111897) | Pseudomonadales bacterium RIFCSPHIGHO2_02_FULL_60_43 | reverse complement strand
GGTCAAGGTTACTACTCCTTATGCCGGTTCTATTTCATTGCCGGCAGACGGGCCTCGCTCTTCACTTCAGTGAGGGCTACAGCTTCTGCCGGTACTACCACTTGCTGCTGACGCAACAAGTCACCCATCGCTGCGGTTACCCGGTACATCGAGAACTCTTCGCTAAAGCGCACTTCGCTGTAACGCCGATTAGCGGTAAAGAGCTCGTTTTCACTGTCCAAGAGGTCGAGCAGGGTGCGTTGGCCAAGGCTGAATTGCTGTTGATAGGCTTCGCGAACTCGTGCGGTGTAGTCTGCGTAATCACGCGCTTTGGGGGTTTGCAGGCGGGCGTTTTCCATGGCGTTCCAGGCCAGGGAGAGGTTTTCGTTGAGTACGCGTAGGGCGTTGTTACGGATGTCCATCGACTCATTAATCTGGTGTGCAGTCGACTGTAGGCGTGCTTTGTCGCGCATGCCGTTGAACAGGTTGTAGTTCATCACCACAGCCGCACGCCAACCATTGTTATGACCCTCATCGCCCTGGGTGTTGTTGTCGGCATTGGTGGCCAACTCAAGGTCAACACGTGGGTAGAAGGTTGATTTGGCGACTTCGTATTGTTTTTCGGCTGCCTGGACGTCGGCCTGTGCGGACTTCAGGAACGGGTTGTTATCAATCACGGCTTGTCGGGCGCCATCCAAGGTCTCTGGCAATGAACCTTTGAGTGAGGCGGGCGAGTCCAGCTCGTCCGGCATACGGCCAACGGCACTGAAGAAGTTGGCTTCAGCATCGGCAAGGTTTACCTGCTCGGTGTAAAGGTTGTTCTCTGCCAGGGCCAGACGTGCTTCAGATTGGTCCAGGTCCGCCGTGCTGCCAACGCCTTGCTGGCTGCGCAGGCTGATTTGATCATTTATACGTTGGTGGGCTTGTAAGTTGTTACGTGCCAACTCAACCATTTCACGGCGCATCAGCAGATCCAAATAGACCTCAACGGTACGCAGAGCCAGGCTTTCCGATGTGCCCAGGAGCCGATAAGCCCGCGAATTGACCACTGCTTTGGTGCGCTCGACTTCATTGGGCGTATTGAAGCCATCAAAGATCATCTGCCGCAGGCGCAGCTCAGATGTGCCGTAATTCAGGGTTTCAGTGTTGTGGTTGCCCAGTGCTCGTGTGCTGGGGCTGTCGGTATTTTCGCGACCGTAGCCCATCAGCAGGTCGACGGTTGGCAGATAACCGCCTTTGGCAATTTTGACTTCTTCATCCGATGAAAGGCGGCTATTGGCCCCTGCATGCACTTCCGGATGGTTGTCCAGAGTGCTCTGGATCGCCTCCGATAAGGTGATGCCTTGTGCCTGGGTACAGACCGCTGCCAGCACGATACTGCTCCATAGAGGGTTGAGTGCGCGCATCTGGAAACTCTCCTTATAAGACTTGCTTAATTCCGTCGCCAAAAAAATGGCTTTTTTGTCTTGTTGATTACTCTCCGCCTGTAACATCACAGCTAAGAACACTTTTCAGCGTAGCTAAGAAAAAATTGTTACAAGCCATATAAGAAAAAAATCTTATGCAGACTGATAAAAGCAGCACATTGTTTTCATCCAGAAGCCGTGCATTTCGTGCTTTTAAGTGGCGTGCGCGGCTAAAACAGATGGTCAGATGCAATTAGGGGCGGGATCTTGCTGGTGTAATGGGCGACGTGAGTCAGGGTGACAGTTTTTTGTCGTTATTGTTTTTGAGTGTGACGTCGTTTCAACAGCCAGTGGTTTTGTTCTCTCCTTGAAAGGTATTTCGACCTTTTTTGGCATACGTGTCGGCGGTGGTCGGCAGTTGTAGTGAGGATGGAATCATGGCTACTTTGATTGGTGTCGTCAGCCAAGTTATCGGCGAAGTCTATGCAGTAGCTGGCGACGGAACGCGTCGGCCGCTCAGTGAAGGCGATCGAGTTTTTGCGGGGGAACAAATCGTTACTGGGGCCGCTGGGTCTATTGCGGTTGCCATGAGCAATGGGCAGCAACTGACTCTGGGCCGCGACAGCAGCCTGAATCTCAACGAGCAAATGCTCGCCGACAATTCCAATTCACAAGTCCCCACCGCTGAAACGCCTCCAGCAGCGCCGAGCGATGGCGGCTTGACCGACGTTGAGCAATTGCAGGCCGCAATTGAGGCCGGCGTCGACCCGACTCTTGAAGGTGAAGCAACCGCTGCGGGCCCAGGTGCGGGTGGTGCTGGCGGTGCTGGTGGTGTGGGCGGCGGTCATTCGTTTGTACTGCTGGGTGAAACCGGCGGTGCGCTTGATCCGATCATTGGCTTCCCAACCGAAGGGCTGAGCACTGGGCCGGAGTTCCCCAATCCTGAGCCTGAGGTTGCTGATGAAGCGCCGGACTCTTCGCCCACAATTGAAATTATTTACTTCGATCAAGAAGGCTCTGTTATCACAGGCCCAGGCGTCGTTGAGGAAGCAGCGCTCAACCCCGACGCAGCAAACAATTTGGATGGCCAGGCAGGTTCGAACCCAGGCAGCAACGCGGAAAATGTTTCCGGTTCATTGATCATCAATTCACCCGACGGTATCTCGGCCATCCAGGTGTTGGACAAGGATGGTGTGTGGATCAACGTGCAAGGCGGTGGGGTGGTTCAGGGCGTTTATGGGCAGTTGGTATTTGATGCTGCCGGCAACTGGACCTACACCCTGGCCGACAACACGCTCGATCATTCCATTCCCGATGCGGTTGGGGCTGATGACCAACTGCTCGACCCGTTCTTTGTTCGTGTGTTTGACAACGATGGTGATGTATCACCTACAGCGCCACTCACAATCGCCGTATATGACGATGGCCCCAGCATCCTACGCTTTGACATCTCTGAGCAGGGAGGGCTGCTGGTCGTCGATGAGTCCGTTGGTACCGGTGGCTCGACCAAAGATGAGTCCGGTTATGCGTCAAATAACGATGAAACCAGTTATTCAGGCAGCGAAACCGGTGTTATCGGCTACGCCAGCTTTAACTTGGAAAGTATCTTTTCTCTGGCTGTTGACCCAGGTGCCGATGGCGAAAATCTTGAGGCCAGGACATTTTCCCTGACCTTGTCAGAAGATGGCGCTGACTCGGGCCTTATCGCTACGGCCGGTGGCCCGATCTTGCTGTCGTTTGTCGGCGGTGATGGTGCAGACGCAGGCGACATTCTTGGCATCGCCGACGACGGTCTGGTGGTATTCCGCATCAGCATCAATTCAAGCACGGGTGCGGTCTCTGTCACCCAATATGCGGCTGTTGATCATGGCAATGACGGTAATAACCACGACACCATGGCTGCTATTGGCGAAGGTCTGATCGGCGTGACCGTGAAGATCTTCGACAACGATGGCGATTCGGCAACTTCTCCCGCCGTCGAGCTGGGTTCGCGTATTGGCTTTGAAGATGACGGCCCACAAGCCTGCATCTTTCTTAAAGGTCCATGGGCACAAGTAACCCATGATGAAAGCGCAGGGCTGCAGAACTTGCTGACCTCTTGGTGGAAACCGGGTGATTGGGACAACGATGTCAGCTTTGTATCAGCATTCAATAGCGTGGCTGACAAGGGGGGTGATATAGATCCTACCGGCTTTGCCCGTAGCCTGACGCCTATCGTGAGTACATTTGGCAGCAGCTATGGTTCAGATTTTGCCGGTGCTACCACGGTCCTCAGCCTTGAACTGACAGGTGCGTCGGGTAGTGATTCTGGGCTGAAAACCACCGATGGCACCCCCATCAATCTTTACCTCGAAGACGGTTTGGTTGTGGGCCGTGTGGCCAGTGGCGATTTCGCAGGGCAGGCAGCCTTTGCTGTAGCCATCGGTGCCGATGGCTCGATCAGCATTGCCCAGTACATGTCGCTGGAACACCCGGCTGGTGGCAGTAGCTATGACGAAACGGTAAGCCTGGCTGGCAAGATCAAGGCGGTGGTCACCGTGACAGACGGTGATGGTGATGTGGCGGTGGATAAAGTCAGCGTTGGCCATGTGATTGGCTTCGAGGACGATGGCCCCGTTGCCAACATCAAATCTGTGCATGGCGTGCGTGTAGTGCATGACGAATCGCATGGTTTGCAGAATGCCACGGCAACCCCAGCACCTGTTGAAGATGCCAACGACAACGACATCAATGGCATCTCCAGTCTGTTTACCAGTGTTGTGAACAGAGGCGGTGACCTTTCTCCAAAAGGCTATGCGCAAAGCAATGGTCCGTTGGTCACGACTGCTGGAAGCAGCTATGGGCAGGACCAGGAAGGGGCGACCTCACAGCTCAGCCTGGCAGTTGTAGGCGGCAATGGGGCTGATTCTGGGCTTGCAACTACGGCTGGTTTTGCCATCAAACTCTATGTCGAAAACAGCCTAGTGGTTGGGCGCATTGTCGGTGGGCCGGATGCCGGTAAGGCAGCATTTGCCATCGTCATAGGCGCTGACGGCACGGTCAGCGTGGCGCAATACGTATCGCTGGAACATCCGGTTGGCGGCAGTAGCTATGACGAAGCGGTAAGCCTGGCTGGCAAGGTGCAGGCGGTACTGACGGTGACTGATGGCGACGGCGACGTAGCTGTCGACAAGGTCAATATCGGCAGCTCGATCCGCTTCGAGGATGATGGCCCCACTGCGCACATCAATCTCAAAGGCCCATGGGCCGATGTCACCCACGATGAAACGGCTGGTTTGCAGAACTTCTGGCATACCTGGACCCTGGGCGACATTACTGACAATGATGTGGCCTATCTGTCGGTATTTGATGGTGTTGCCAACAAAGGTACGGATATCAACCCGACTGGCTTTGCCAAGAGTGCTACCCCCGTGGTGACTACCCTGGGTAGCAGCTACGGTGAGGACGAAGAGGGCGCAACTGTCCAGCTCAGCCTGATTGTAAAAAACGGCAATGGCGATGATTCCGGGCTACGTACCACCGATGGTCACAGCATCACTCTGCATCTTGAAGGTGCACTGATCGTAGGTCGTATCGTGGGTGGGGCAGATGCCGGTAAGGCCGCATTCGCTATCGCCATCGGTGCCGATGGCTCGCTGAGCCTGGCCCAGTACGTGTCGCTTGAGCATCCGATTGGTGGTAGCAGCTTCGATGAAGCCGTCAGCCTGGCTGGCAAGATTCAGGCGGTTGTGACTGTCATCGATGGTGACGGCGATGTAGCGGTTGATAAGGTCGATATTGGTAGCGTGATCCGTTTCGAGGATGACGGCCCCACCGCGAACATCAGCCTGGTAAGAAATGCCGGGGTTACCCATGATGAGTCTGCCGGGCTGCAAAATGTAGTCGCCACTCCGCTCATTCCGGGGGATGCCAACGACAACGATGTGGCTGATCTGTCAGCACTCTTCGCTGCGGTCGGTACACCGGGTACTGATCTGGATCCAGTCGGCTACGCGCAAAGCAGTGGTGCGGTCGTCAGTGTTGCGGGTAGCAGTGTTGGCCAAGATGAAGAGGGTGCAACAACAGTTCTTAGCCTGGCCCTGCAAGGCAGCAATGGCATGGACTCAGGGCTGAAAACTACAGACGGTTTCACTATCCGTCTGCATGTCGAGGGCGATCTGGTCGTCGGCCGTGTTGATGGCGGCGCCGATATTGGCAAGGCCGCATTTGCCGTAGCCATTGGCAGTGACGGCACGCTGAGTGTTGCGCAGTACATCTCGCTTAAGCATCCGGATGGCAGCAACACAGACGAATCGCTTAGCCTCAGTGGCAAAATCAAAGCAGTGCTGACCGTTACTGATGGCGACGGCGATGTGGCGGTCGACAAGGTCGATATCGGCCATGTGATTCGTTTCGAAGATGATGCTCCAACTGCCGGCCAGGTAACCGCAGCGGTTGTTCTTGATGACGAAGGCCTTGCCGGTGGCATCAATGGCGGGCCAGGCGATGTTGCCGGCGCTGCTACCAGCACCAGTGGGAATTTGGCATTCAATGCCGGTGCCGATGGCCTCAAATCCATCGCGCTCAGCGGTCCGCTGAACTTGGGCTCGGAGGCCGTGACATCCAGCTGGGATGCCCCCTCCAATACCCTGACGATCAGCTCTTTCCGCGGGGCATTGCTGACAGTGGTGCTCACTGACCCAGCCAGCGGCGCCTACACCATCAACTTGTTGAAGCCGCTGATGCACCCCGTGAGCGGCACCGAAGACGATATCACCCTAAACATCGGTTACACGGTGACTGACGGTGATAACGACTCGGCTACTGGTTCATTGGTTGTGACGATCGATGACGATACCCCGACCATTCAGGCCGGGAATATTGGTGTGACTTCCTTTGTCACCTTCCAGGGCACCGATGCGGGTTTCAGCAATTCCTATGGCTACTACAACAAGGCACCAGATGGTTCACCGCTAGACGGTAAAGTGATTTGGGCCAACGTACATGATCAGTCGGTTGGCGATGTGGCTGATCTCAGTGGCCTGGATCCAGCCAATACCGGCTTCTTTATCATCCCTAATGGCGGAGCCAATGCAGGCCTGGCTAACGGCTCGGTAGTGACCTTCGAGTTTGTCGCCGGTCAGTGGCAGGCTCAGCTGGGTGGTGTGCCGCTTGTGGGGGCAGACGGTGCCAATGTGCTGTTCAGTGATGCCAGCCTGAATCCTGGTGGCTCGCATTTGCAGGACACCGGCAACGCAGGTAATCAGAACTGGGAGGACAAAACACTCACCTCGGATTACGACTACAACGATGTCGGCACCAATGTCACCTGGGGTTCTGCACTGCAGGTTGATGAGTCGGCCTTCCATATAGACGCCACTGCTAATTTCAGTGGTGTTTTCAACGTGCAGCCTGGGGCTGATGGCCTGCAAAGCCTGACCTATAAGCTGGCCGTGCAGAATGCCAATTCGGGGTTGGTGGATACCGAGACCAATCAGTCGGTAGTGCTCAGCTTGAATGGTACGGTTATCGAAGGGCGTACCTCGGGTAGCAATCAGTTGGTGTTCACCTTGAGTGTTGATGCAGCTGGCACGGTCAAGCTGGATCAACTGCGAGCCATTGTTCACCCAACGGGTGATCCTGACGAGGCCAAGTTCCTTGGCGCGGGGCATGTCAGCTTGAATGCCGTCGTAACCGATGGCGATGGTGACCAAGCCAGCGCCAGCCTTGATATTGGTACGGTCATCAGCTTTAAAGATGACGGCCCAAGTGTGCTACCGAATGGCTTGGTGCAACTCGACGACGACGCCCTTGCCAACGGTATCCCGGGCGGCACGAATGATGACGTTGACGCACTAAACGTCAGCGGTACGCTGGGGCTCAACTTCGGTGCTGACGGTGCCGGTACAGTGAAATGGCTGGATTCCGGAGCACCGGGCGGCTTCACCTATCAGGCAAGCCCGGATGGCTCACAACTGCTGGTGAAGCAAGGCGCTACCACTGTGCTGACGCTGACGCTGAATACCGCTAGCGGTGCTTACACCGTCACTCAGAACGCACCTATCCAGCATGCCAATGCTGATTTGGAGAACAACCAGGCCTTTACTCTGAACTATCAGGTAACCGACAAGGACAGTGACAAGGTTGAAGGTACGTTGTCGATCAATGTCGACGATGACACCCCGTTAGCTCGTAATGACGTCGCCAGTGTGGCGGCCAGCCAAGACCAAGACTTCAACGTTGCCTTTGTGCTCGACTCAAGTGGCAGCATCGACAACAGTGCATTCAACACGATGATGAATGCGGTGAAAGCGGCGGGGCAGGAGCTTTTTAATGGCACCAACGGTGATGTGAAAGTCACCATCGTGGCGTTCTCCTCTAACTCAGTGTCTTACCCGCCAGTGACCACCCTGGCCGCCTTTAATGCACAGGTCGACAGCATCATTGCCAATCGTCCGTTCAGCGGCGGTACTGACTTCACTGACGGCATTCAGGAAACCATGGCGACTTACGTGCCTGTTTCGGGCGCAAGCAACCAAGTGTTCTTTATCAGCGACGGCAACCCGAATGAACAAACGGGTACTGGTGGCAATTCCCTGGATGATGGGACTGCCGCTGCCTGGAATAACTTCGTCGACAGCAACAGTATTAATGTCACCACCATTGGGGTGGGCGATGGGATTAATCTGCCGCGGTTGCAGGATGTCGATCTGGATGGTGCTGGCGCACCGATTCTTGTGGGTAACTTCGATGACCTTATCGATACCTTGCTGGGTCAAATTGGCGCATTAGTCAGCGGCAATGTCCTGCTTGGCAGCGACAACGCTGTAGGTGGCGGTGACGATGATAGTTTCGGTGCCGATGGCCCAGGCTACATCCAATCCATCGTGATCAATGGCATTACGTATGTATGGGATGGGGCTGGCGTTATCGACCCGAGCAGCGGGCCGAATATTGTCGGTAGCCAGCTGACTGATATAGCGACTCCTGAAGGTGGTACGCTCGATTTCAACTTCAGCACGGGCGCTTGGACCTACCAGGCCCCCTCGAATGTGCTGGGTGATAAAACTGAGACCTTCACCTACAGCATCGTGGACAAGGACGGCGATCCATCGACTGCTACCTTGACGGTTTATGTCGAAGACAGCAGCCCCGTTGAAGGCTACGTCGATGAAGATAACCTGCCTACTGGCATCATTGACCCAGATTCAGTGACCGATGTTGCCACTGGTTCGGTGGCGTCGCTGGTGGTGGGGCCGGATGCCGGTGCGCAGTTCACCCTGTCGACTACGCCAGCGGCTCTTGGTGGTATTACGCCTGCCAGTTCAGGCGGTGTGGCGTTGGTCTACAGTGTGCTCGGCGATACCCTGACCGCTAAAGCGGGTGCAACGGGCCCTGTGGTGTTCACCTTGCAGGTGGCCAGTAATGGCGACTACACGTTCAATCTGGACAAGTCCCTGGATCATCCACTTGATGGAAGCAATGACGCGCAATTGTTGACGCTGGACTTCAGCAGCATTCTGTTGGCCAGCAATGGGGTTAACCCACTGGTGTTGTCTGGTGGCTTCCTGATCCATGTCGAAGATGATATCCCGCTGGTTGATGCAAGCTTGAGTGGCCAGCTGCCGGCAGGGCTCAATACTCAAGATGCACAAACCACCGGAACGAATACCGACACTGCGAGCACTAATTTCAGCGGCGCCTTCTCGGCGGCCTCAAATCATGGTGCTGACGGTCCTGGCGTCGTGTCGTGGAGCTACTCGCTCGGCCTGCTGGTTGCTGAAGGTGCTCTGTCTGGCATGAGCAGTAACAATCTCACCGTCAAATTGTATGAAAGCGGTGGCGTCATTACTGGTTCGACTGCGGGTAGCGAAGCAGGGGTAAATGCCAGCAACACCGTGTTCACCCTGGTGGTTAACGGCGCTGGGCTGGTGACTCTCAGTCAGTTCGCTGAAATTGATCACAATCCAGGTGGCGCAATCAGTAATTACGATGTACAGGAAGCTATTCTGGCTTCCAATCTGGTTGGGCTTACCGGTACGGCGAGTATCACTGACTATGACGGTGATACGCACGTTGATAGCGCGGTACTGGATCTGGGCGGCAAGGTGGCCTTCGATGATGACGGTCCTAGTATCAGCTTGGGCTTTGGTACCAGCCCTGTACCGGTGCTTAACACCCAGGATTCTCAGACCCTCGGCACGGCGTCAGATACAGACAGCGCAAGCTTCAGCTCGGCGTTCTCTATCACTGCATCAAGTTATGGCGCAGATGGCGCGGGTACGGTTGTAACCGCTTACAGCATGACCCTGATTGCGCCAGAAGGAGCTTCGTCTGGCTTGAGCAGCGATGGGGCAACGATCTACCTCTATGAGAACGCTGGGGTGATTACCGGCTCTACCTCCGCGAGCGAGGCAGGCGTGAATGCCAGCAACAGTGTCTTCACCTTGTCGGTGAATGGCACCGGGCAAGTGACCCTGACCCAGCTCAAGGAGATCGACCATAACCCAGGTGGCGCAACCAGCAACTACAGCGCACAAGAAGCCGTACTTGCGAGCAACCTGGTTGGTTTGAAAGCCACCGCCACCATCACTGACGGTGACGGCGATACTGCAACCGCTAGCCAGATACTGGATTTAGGCGGCAAGGTGGCCTTCGATGACGATGGTCCTAGCGTCAGTGCCGCAGCCCCTGCTAATAACAGCCTGCAAGTAGATGAAAGTGACCTGCTGAGTGATGTCACAGCCAATTTTGGCGGCTTGTTCAGTGCTAACTACGGCGCGGATGGTACAGGTACTACGGTCTATAGCCTGAGTGTCAGTGCATCTGGTGTCGACAGTGGTTTGGATGACTCTGCCAGCGGCAGCAATATCCTGTTGTACAACGAGGCCGGTGTGATCGTGGGCCGTGTAGGCGGTGTTGCCGGTAGTGTTTCTTTCACCGTGTCGGTAAATGCGAGCGGTCAGGTCACACTGGATCAGCAGCGGTCGATTATGCATACGCCGAACACCACTGCCGATCAGGAATCCAGCCTGGCTTCCGATGGCTTGGTGAAGCTGAGCGCTACCGTTACGGATGGCGACGGGGATATCGCCGTAACCACTGTAAACCTGGGCGGTGCTATCAGCTTTAGAGATGATGGCCCTACCACCAGCAGCAATGCCACGGTTCAGCTTGACGATGATGCCATGGCCAATGGCATCCCGAGCGGCACGGGTGATGACAGTCCAAACTCGGTCAATGCCAGCGGCACGCTCAGCCTCAACTTCGGTGCAGATGGCGCAGGGGCCGTGCAATGGCAGACCAGCGGTGCACCAAGCGGCTTCACTTATGCAGCAGGCCCTGGGGGCTCGTTACTGATCAGTCAGGGTGCGTCCTTGGTTCTGACTGTAACCATGAACAGCGCCACCGGTGCCTACACCGTGACGCAGAATGCAGCGATCCAGCATGCCACTGGCAACGCGGAGAACAACCAGTCCTTTAACTTGACCTATCAAGTTACTGACAAGGATGGCGATACCGCTACTGGCACCTTGGCGATCAACGTCGACGACGATACGCCGTTGGCGCAGAACGATTCCGCCTCGGTCGTCGAAGGCAGCGGTGAGGATTTCAACGTCGCCTTTGTGTTGGACTCCAGCGGCAGCATTAGCAACAGCGAATTCAACACCATGATGAATGCGGTTAAGGCGGCTGGTCAGGCGCTCTTTAACGGCACCAGTGGCGATGTGAAAGTTACTGTCGTGGCGTTCTCCTCGGACTCGCTGGCCTATGCCCCGGTAACCACGCTGGCGGCCTTTAATGCGCAGGTCGACAGCATCATCGCCAGTCGTCCGTTCAGTGGTAATACGGACTTCACGGATGGTATTCAGGAAACCATGGCGGTTTACAGCCCCATCTCGGGCTGGAGCAACCAAGTATTCTTTATCAGTGATGGCAACCCCAACCAGCAGACCGGCACTGGTGGTAACTCATTGAGCGATGCCACGGCGACTGCCTGGAATAACTTTGTTGATAGCAATGGCATCAACGTCACCACTATTGGCGTCGGCGATGGCATCAACAATGCCCGTTTGCAGGATGTTGATCTTGATGGCAGCGGCGCTCCGATCCTGGTGGCTGATTTTGATGACCTGATCGACACCCTGCTGGATCAGATCGCCGGCGGTGATGTCAGTGGTAATGTGCTGCTGGGCAACAACAATGCGGTGGGCGGTGGTGATGATGATGCGTTCGGGGCCGATGGCGCTGGCCGGATTCAGTCCATCTCAATCAACGGCATTACCTATGTGTGGGACGGCGGCGCCATTATCGACCCCAGCAGTGGACCAAACATTGCGGGCAACTCACTAAGCAACATCACAACCGCTATGGGCGGCAAGCTGAGTTTCAGCTTCGCCACCGGTGCCTGGAGCTATGTAGCCCCTGTATCGGTCACTGCCAACACCAATGAGGTATTCAACTACACCATCTTGGACAAAGATGGCGACCCTTCCAGTGCAAACCTGACGGTGACCATACTCGACGTTAATCAGGCACCGAGTGGCAGCGATGCAACTCTCAGCGTGCTTGAAGACGGCAGTAAGGTGTTCTCCGGTGCTGACTTCGGCTTTAGCGACTCGGATGGCGACAGCTTGATGTCGGTGAAAATTACCGCGTTTAGTGGCGCTGGTTCGCTCAGCTATAACGGTGGCGCGGTGCCTGCAGAGATCGCCGTTGGCAATCTTGGTTTGCTGGTGTTCACGCCGGCCGCAAATGCCAACGGCAATGGCTACGCCAATATCACCTTCCAGGTGCGTGACAACGGCGGGGTTGCGAATGGCGGGAATGACCTTGATCCGACATCAAATCAACTCACCATCAATGTGACCCCTGTCAATGATGCGCCGGCGGCAACCATCACTAACGTCAGCTACAGCGCTACAGAAGGCAGCAGTTTGATGCTGAGTGGTACTGGCATGTCGGTAGGGGATATTGATGGCGGAACAGGGCTAAGGACAGTCACTCTGGCGGTTTCTCAAGGACAGTTGAATGTCACTGCGGGCAATAGCGGTATTGCCAACCTCACGGGTAATGGCACTTCGCAAGTGACATTTAGAGGTACGCTCACTCAGCTGAACAACTTGCTGGGAGGCATTGATGCAGGTAGTGGTTCGGCCGGCAGTATCAGCTACAGCGCGGTCAACGCACCTGTACTTGCTGCCACACTATTACTCATGATCAATGATGAAGGCCAAGTGGGTAGCGGTGCACTGAGTGCGCTCGATACGGCGACTATCAACATTAACGCTACTGCTGACTCAACCACCGCTAATGATGATTCAGTGCGGAGCAATATCGGCAGTAATGTGGCCTTCAATATCCCGGAATGGTCGCTGCTGTGGAACGATAGCGATGCGGATGGTCCGTTGGATGTAAGCGCTATCAGCTCGATCAGTGGTGGTTCGGCTTCACATTCCACAGGCTCGGGCTCCTATGGTGCGGTGAGCTTCAGTGATACCGGCTCAAGTGGAGGGTCATTCAGCTACACGGCCAACAATGGCTCGTCCGGAGACACAGCATCTGTGTCGGTAGTTCGAGATACCAGCGGCGATCTAGATGGCACAAGCAGTGCTGACATTTTGGTGGATGGCTTGAGCGGAGCTCATACCCTGAATGGTGGTAATGGCAATGACATCCTGATTGGCAACGATGGTAACGATGAGCTCAACGGAGACAACAACAACGACCTGCTGGTCGGAGGCAGTGGCGACGATGTCCTTAACGGTGGCTCGGGTACTGATACTGCTGGGTATTTCGATGCCATTAGCGGCGTAACGGTGGACTTGGGTATTGGCACAGCTCAGAACACCGGGGGCGCTGGTTCGGATACGTTGAACTCCATTGAGAACCTTGTCGGTTCGCGTTTTGGCGATGTTCTGACCGGCACCAGTGGCAACAACTCGTTAGTAGGTCTTGACGGTGACGACATCCTGATTGGCAGTGGTGGTAGCGATACGCTGACCGGCGGTCAGGGTGCTGACACCTTTAAATGGCTGCTAGGTAACACTGGTACCACTACGGTGACCGACTTTGCTAAAGGCGTTGACTCACTGGATCTGTCTCAGTTGCTGATCGGTGAGGATGATACTGCCGGCAGTTTGAGCCAGTACCTGACCTTTGCCTTCAGCACCAACACCACAATAACGGTGGATGCTAATGCTGGAGCTGGTGGCGGAACAGGTCAGACCATTGTGTTGGAGGGGATCAACCTGCAAGCCGCTTATGGCGCCATGGATGCTGCCGGTGTGATATCGGCGATGTTGGGAGATGACAGCCTCAAAGTAACGGTCTGATATGCGTGTAGATGATTAACCCGCTGCCGTAAAGGCAGCGGGTTTTTTATGTTTTTAGAATGGAGAAGCCAGCGGAATTAGCGCTGCACCTGCAATTGCTTTAAATAGCCCACCACATCCGGCGCACCGGCCAGGCGCAGGCCTTCACCAAGGGCTGTGGCCTCAGTTGAGTGCTTGGGCAACAGGAGAAACTCGGGCGAGCCAGGGCCGCCCAGCAGGGATAGGCGTGCGTAGGGCAGGCCGTTGTCCAATAACAGCGCCATAAAAGCTGGGTCGCTCCAGGCCGCATTGGGCATGCCCAGTACGTGGTAGTGCTGTTGCAGGTTACTGAGCCCTTTATCGCTCAGTCGGTAATGGCTGAGTTCTGCCGGCAGGTTAACCTCCAGCTCACGCCGGCGTGCGTAGGCGATGGCGCAGGCGAAGGATTCACTGTGGTGTTCACCCGTCCAGAACACTCGCTCCCCCCGCCAACTGGCTTGGCGCAGGTTGATGGGTTCGCCTGCGAGAAAGCGCGGTAGCGCCAAGCTAATGGTTTTGACGAAGTCTTTGTAACTGATGATGCGCACTTGGCGGCACGGTTCACTGGCAGCGAAGACTTCAAAGCTGGTATGGCAGGCTTGCTGAGGATTGCAGGTCGATAGGCCATCGATCATGCGCAGGTCGAACGAGGTCAATTGCTGTTCTTGCGCTTCAATTACCCGCACCAGCATGGCGTGAGCTTGCGCTTTGTCTTCCTGGACTGGGCCTGAGAGTGCGCTGCGGGGCAGGTCTATCAGACGGTGTAACTGTGGGCCGTCTTGCCAGCAGATGCTGTCACGCACTTGCGGTAGAGGGCTGAAGGGCAGGCGCAGCTGGCTGGCGCGCTCGAGTATCTGGCGTTGTCCACGGCCGATAAGGCCTAGTCGTTGCGCTAAGGCACCGAGGCGTGAGCTGAGGGTGGAAGGCTGCTCAGACAGACTCATAGCCAGGTACGAACTCCGAAATCACCATTGCCAGTTTGGCAGAGCCCACGCAGCCCTGCACAGGCATTATCGGCCAAGGCGACAGGTTTTTTATGGCCTGCCATTCCGGGAGGCCACGCTTCGGACCGTCGCTGCGCGAGGTAAAAAATAGCTCCCAGCCATTTTTTACTGGGCCGGCACGCGGCGTATGGCAAGATTGCTGCAGTCAGTTGCAAAGGTGCCTCCATGCCCAGTCTGGTGTTTGATATTGCGTTATCGGCCGAGCGCTTACGTGTGGTCTATCAAGGGCGTGCCAACCGGATATTAGTGCAAAGCCGCGATGGACGGAGTGTCAGTGTGCCGGCTCACCATTTTCGGCCATTTCTGACCCATGACGGTGTCTATGGTTCCTTCGAGCTCGAGTTCAGCGCGGCCGGTGAGTTACTCAGCCTACGCCGCTTGGGCTGACAGCACTGTCTGCCTCGCCTATCAGGGGCGCAGCCGGCTATAATCGCGACCTTTGTAACTTTATCGAGCTAAGCCTGCCCATGTATACCCTGGCCCGCGAGCTGCTGTTCAAACTTTCCCCTGAAGCCTCCCATGAACTGTCCATCGACTTGATCGGTGCCGGCGGTCGTCTGGGGCTTAACGGTTTACTGACCAAGAGCCCAGCTGCGCTGCCGGTCAAGGTGATGGGGCTGGAATTCCCCAACCCGGTCGGTTTGGCTGCCGGCTTGGACAAGAATGGCGACGCCATTGATGGTTTTGCTCAGTTGGGCTTCGGCTTTGTTGAAATCGGGACCGTGACGCCGCGGCCACAGCCGGGTAACCCCAAGCCACGTCTGTTCCGCTTGCCTGAGGCCGAGGCGATCATCAATCGTATGGGCTTCAACAACCACGGCGTCGATCACCTGCTGGCCCGTGTGCAGGCAGCCAAATACAAGGGCGTGCTGGGCATCAATATCGGCAAGAATTTCGATACGCCGGTCGAGAACGCCGTGGATGACTACCTGCTGTGCCTGGACAAGGTCTATCAGCACGCCAGCTACGTCACCGTTAACGTCAGTTCGCCAAACACCCCAGGCCTTCGCAGCCTGCAGTTTGGCGACTCGCTCAAGCAATTGCTCGAAGCTCTGCGTAAGCGTCAGGAAGATCTGGCTGCACAGTACGGTAAGCGTGTGCCGCTGGCGATCAAGATCGCCCCTGACATGAGTGATGAAGAAACCATCGAAGTTGCTAATGCGCTGGTTGAAGCCGGCATGGATGCGGTGATCGCCACCAACACCACGCTGGGCCGTGAAGGTGTGCATGGTCTGGAGTGTGCTGACGAGGCAGGTGGATTGTCTGGCGCGCCGGTACGTGAGAAGAGCACGCATATCGTGCAAGTGCTGGCCAGCGAGTTGAAAGGGCGTTTACCAATTATCGCCGTGGGCGGGATTACCGAAGGCAAGCATGCGGCTGAGAAGATCGCCGCCGGTGCTAGCCTGGTGCAGATTTACTCCGGCTTTATCTACAAGGGCCCGGCATTGATTCGCGAAGCGGTCGATGCGATTGCTGCGCTACCGAGCAAGTCGTAAACAATAAAAATTACCGGGAGGCATTTTAAACGTCGCGTAGCGATGGCCAGAAGGTTTGCCGCTCATGGAGGGCAGGCAATAAAAAGGGCTCCCTAAAGGAGCCCCTGGGCTCGCGCCCGCCGCTCGGATGGAGCGCGCATGGTGAGTCGGAAGGTTCCTGAATCAGCCGACAGCGTGAAGTTCGTTGAGTCGATGGATGCCGGCGGTGCCGGTCATGCCGTCCCAATTGTCACCGCGGCCTTCGCGCCAGCCGTTTAACCAGGCTTGGCGGACAGAGGGGAGGGTGAATGGACAGAGTTCGCGGGATTTACCACTGATGCCGTATTGATAGCCGCGCAAAAAAGCTCTTTCTAACGGATCACGCTTAAGTCTTCTCATAGGGTGTAGCCCTCAATGTTGACTGTTATGTCCCTTAGACCTTGAAGCAAGGTCAGGCAGAAACGTTCTGCCTACGGAGTCCGCTGCCGGCGTCGCGAGCCTCCTTGCCAGCACCGTTGCAGTGCTGGCCTGGGTAGATTTCTAACCAATGCGCGGGTGCCTGTGAATGACCGTTTCGTCATAAGGCCGTAACGTTTTTGAGGGTCGTGCCATAAGGCATTGCGTTGGATGCCCTGTTTTTTCGCTGTAACGCCTATGCTGTGGGCGTATGCGTCAGATGTGCTGGTGTTGTGCTATCGCGAATGAATTGCGATTGAGACTGTTGTTTATTCCGACGAAGGGTCGCGCTTAGGCGCTTCGTCACTTATTTTGGCCGTGCCGATTTGTCGGTGCGCCGTTGATTGCCTTAGGCACTGGAAACTCCCATGTCGGATCGTTACGAACTCTTCCTCACCTGCCCCAAAGGCCTCGAAGGCTTGCTGCTTGAAGAAGCCAGCAGCCTCGGCCTTGAAGAGGCACGTGAGCACACCTCGGCCATTCGTGGCATGGCTGACATGGAAACCGCCTACCGTCTGTGCCTCTGGTCGCGTTTGGCCAACCGTGTGCTGCTGGTGCTCAAGCGATACAGCGTGCAGGACGCCCAGAGTCTTTACGAAGGCGTGCTGGAGGTTGATTGGTTTGAGCACCTGGAATCCACCGGCAGCTTGGCTGTGGAATTCAGCGGTAACGGCTCAGGCATCGACAACACCCATTTCGGTGCGTTGAAAGTTAAGGATGCCATCGTCGACAAGCTGCGCCTGAAAGATGGTACGCGGCCTTCGGTGGACAAGATCAACCCCGACCTACGGGTGCACCTGCGTCTAGATCGCGGTGAGGCGATTCTGTCTCTCGATCTCTCTGGCCAAAGCCTGCACCAGCGCGGTTACCGCCTGCAGCAGGGCGCTGCACCGCTGAAGGAAAACCTCGCAGCCGCCGTATTGATCCGCGCCGGTTGGCCGCGTATCGCGGCAGAAGGCGGCGCACTGGCTGACCCGATGTGCGGTGTTGGCACCTTCTTGGTCGAGGCCGCGATGATCGCCGCCGATATCGCGCCGAATATGACCCGTGAGCAATGGGGCTTCAGCAAGTGGTTGGGCCACGTGCCCGCCTTGTGGAAGAAAGTGCATGCCGAGGCCGAAGAGCGCGCAGCAGCGGGCATGGCTAAACCACCGCTGTGGATTCGCGGTTATGAAGCCGACCCACGGCTGATTCAGCCGGCGCGCAATAACATCGAGCGTGCCGGCATGAGCGATTGGATCAAGGTCTATCAGGGCGAAGTGGCGACCTTCGAGCCGCGCCCGGATCAGAGCCAGAAAGGCTTGGTTATCTGTAACCCACCCTACGGCGAGCGCCTTGGTGATGAAGCCAGCTTGCTGTATCTCTACCAGAACCTCGGCGAGCGTCTGCGTCAGGCTTGCATGGGCTGGGAGGCGGCGGTGTTTACCGGCGCGCCGGACCTGGGCAAGCGCATGGGTATTCGCAGCCACAAGCAATACGCCTTCTGGAACGGCGCGTTGCCGTGCAAGTTGCTGCTGATCAAGGTGCAGCCCGAGCAGTTCGTCACTGGCGAGCGCCGCACCCCTGAGCAGCGCGAACGTGAGCGCGAGCAGGCCGAAGCTGACAAATCCCCGCTGGAGCCGCTGGAGCGCCAGTACAACAAGAACGGCAACCCGATCAAACCAACTCCGGCACCTGCACCGGTGGTCGAACAGGCGCGCCTGAGCGAAGGCGGGCAGATGTTTGCCAACCGCCTGCAGAAGAACCTCAAGCAGCTGGGTAAGTGGGCGCGTAAGGAAGGCGTGGAGTGCTACCGCCTGTATGACGCCGACATGCCGGAATATTCCATGGCGGTGGATTTGTACGGTGATTGGGTGCACGTGCAGGAATATGCCGCGCCTAAGTCCATTGATCCGGAGAAAGCCAAGGCGCGTATGTTTGACGCTATTGCCGCGATTCCGCAGGCGCTGGGTGTCGACAAAAGCAAGGTGGTGATCAAGCGCCGCGAACGCCAGAGTGGCACCAAGCAATACCAGCGCCAAGCCACGCAGGGGCAGTTTCTGGAAGTCAGCGAAGGCGGCGTGAAGCTGCTGGTCAACCTGACCGATTACCTGGATACCGGCCTGTTCCTCGATCACCGTCCGCTGCGTCTGCGTATTCAGAAAGAGGCCGCCGGCAAGCGCTTCCTCAACCTGTTCTGCTACACCGCTACCGCCACCGTGCATGCGGCCAAGGGCGGCGCGCGCACCACCACCAGCGTTGACCTATCGAAGACCTACCTGGACTGGGCGCGGCGCAACCTGTCGCTCAATGGCTTCTCCGACAAGAACCGACTGGAGCAGGGCGACGTGATGGCCTGGTTGGCCGAAGACCGTGGCGAATACGAGCTGATCTTTATTGACCCGCCGACCTTCTCCAACTCCAAGCGCATGGAAGGCATCTTCGACGTGCAGCGCGACCATGTGCAGATGCTCGACCTGGCCATGGCCCGCCTGACCAAAGACGGGGTGCTGTATTTCTCCAATAACTTCCGCAAGTTTGAGCTCGATGAGAGCTTGGCCGCGCGGTATCAAGTGGAAGAAATAAGTGCATCAACTCTGGACCCAGATTTCGCCCGTAACCCGAAAATCCACCGCGCCTGGCGTTTCAGTCTACGCGGTTGAACCGTGCGCGCGCCTGCTGACAGGCACGCCGGGTTAAGCCTTGTTGCGGATCAGCGCCCGCAAGGCGAAGCGATTCGGATGGCAGGCCTGTGCCACATCGGCAGGCACGGGCAGCGGCTCGTTATTCAGCCAGGCGGCGATCATCTCACCGGACAGCGGTGCGGTAATCAGGCCGCGTGAGCCGTGCCCGCTGTTGATATACAGGCCTTCGAGCCAGGGGCAGGGCGTATCCGGTTCCTGGCGGGCATCCTTGCTCAGCACCGTATAGGCCTCGGCAAAGGCGGTGGTATCGGCCAAAGGGCCGACAATTGGCAGGTAATCCGGGCTGGTGCAGCGAAAGGCGGCGCGGCCTTGCAGTTGCTCTGGGCTCAGCGCGGCGACGTTAAGCCGGTTTGCCAGCTCTGGCGATATCTCTTCCAGAAGATGCAGGTTGCTCGCGTGATCGGCGCTGTTCAGCGTCAGATCGTCACTGTTGAAATCGAAACTCGCACCGAGGGTATGTTCATCCTGGCGTACCGGGGCGACATAACCTTCGGCGCACACCACTGTACTTAATGCGCGGCTGGCCGCCGTCGCGGGCAGGCGGCTGATCTGCCCGCGGATGCGTTTTAGCGGCAAGTGCGCGGCTTGATTAAAGCCCTTGATCTCGGCGGCGCTGGCCAGCACCACCACACTGGCGCTGGCCAGCAGTTGCTCGCCATTCCAGGCTTGCCAGCTATCACCGTTACGTCGCAACTCCAAGGCTTCCTGATGCAGTTGCAGCTGGATAGTCGGCTGCTGGCTTAGCAGTTCACACAGCGCCGGTGGATGCACCCAGCCGGCCTCGGGGTAGAACAGGCCACCGGCTGGCAGGGTTATGCCGGCTTTGATTTCGGCGGCGTTTCTGTCCAGGTTGGTCAGCAAGTCGGCGGGGAAGGCAGCAGCAAGCTGCGCCTGGCGTTGTGCTTCTTTGGCGTCGAAGGCCAGTTGCAGCACGCCGCAGTTGTCCCAGTCCTGACCTTTATGCAGGCGCTCCAGTAGCCGGCGGGTATGGCCGTAGCCGCTGACGATCAGGCGTGACAGTGTGGTGTGATGGGCTGAGAGCTTGAGGTAGAGCACCCCTTGCGGGTTGCCTGAGGCTTCCCGGGCAATGGCGCCGTGTCGCTCCAGTAGGGTGACCTGCCAGCCGCGCTGGGCCAGGCTGGCGGCGGTAGCGCAGCCGGCAAGGCCTGCGCCGATCACCAGTGCGCTGCGCTCACCAACCGGCTGCTGTGGGCGGGCAAACCAAGGCTTTTCGGCTGTTTCAGCTGTACCGATAAAGCCGCCTTTTAGCACTTCCCATTTTTTTCCCAGCCCTGGTACGCGCTTCATCTTGAAGCCAGCCTCGTTCAGGCGGCGGCGTACATAACCGGTACTGGTAAAGGTGCCGAGGGTGGTGCTGGCATGAGACAGCCGGGCCAGTTCGGCGAACAACTCCGGCGTCCACATATCCGGGTTTTTCGCCGGTGCAAAGCCGTCGAGAAACCAGGCGTCGACCTGAGCATCCAGTTGCCCGAACAGCTTAAGTGCATCGCCAATCAGCAAGGTCAGAACAATGCGCCCGCCGGCAAATACCAGGCGCTGAAAACCTGGGTGTAGCGCCACGTACTGCGCCAGCAGCTGTTCGGCATAAGGCGCCAGCTCTGGCCACAGCGCCAGTGCGCGCTGCATGTCAGCACAGTTCAGCGGGTACTTTTCCACGCTGACAAAATGCAGGCGCGCAGTTGCCGTGGCGTGCTGCTCGAACAGCTGCCAGGCACAAAGGAAGTTCAGTCCGGTGCCGAAGCCGGTTTCGCCAATGACCAACTGCTGATTGGCCGTCAGCGCGGCGAAGCGCTCCGGCAACTGGTTGTTGGCGAGAAACACGTAGCGGGTTTCGGCCAGCGCGTTCTCGTTGGAGAAGTACACGTCGGCGAATTGGCTGGACAGCGGCTGGCCTTGCTCATCCCACTCAAGGCGGGCTTGCTGGGATGAGGTCTCTGGGGCGGAGGGCATGCTTGGCTCGGTCACAGGTAGTCGATCGCGACGATGTACCAGGTCTTCTCGCCGGTCGGGGTTTGCACTCGCACTTCGGCGTCCAGGCTTTTGCCGATCAGGGCGCGGGCTAGGGGTGAGTCGATGCTGATCAGATTGTTTTTCAAGTCCAACTCATCCGGGCCGATGATGCGGTAGCGCGATTCAGCACCGTCCTCATCTTCCAGGGTGACCCAGGCGCCGAAGTAGACCTTATCCGGATCGCTAGGCCTGGCGCTGACCACCTTGAGGTTTTCCAGGCGCTTGGTCAGAAAACGTACGCGGCTGTCGATCTCGCGCAGCATCTTCTTGCCGTAGGTGTATTCGGCATTCTCCGAACGGTCGCCCTGGGCAGCAGCCTCACTGACCGACTGGGTAACCTGAGGACGGCGCACATGCCAAAGCTCATGCAACTCGGCGCGCATGCGGGCCTCGCCCTCGGGGGTGATCAGGGCAGTGCCGGCGGAGCGGGGTGGGCGGTAGCGACTCATAAGAACCTATTTAACGTCTGCTGCGCGTCGGCCCTGCTGCGTTAAAAACAGGCCGGGACGCGGCGTCTCGAAATGCTCATGTACAAAAGTACACTCCGCTTCCTTGCCGCTTTGACCAGCCTGAGGCTGTTACTAACGTAGCGCCTGGCAGGACTCTAGCTCGCAGTCTCTCAGACGGCTGAGAAAAGTGGTGCGCGAGTCTATCAGCCCTCGCGCAGCACCGTCAGCGGGCTGATATTCAAGGCGCGGCGCGTACCGAGAACGCCAGCCGTGCCCACCAGCAGCGCGCCAATCAACGGCAGCAAGAGCAACCAGGGGTGCGGTTGCCAGGTGAGGTCGAAGGCAAATCGATAGAGCAGGAAGCTGATTAGCTCACAACCAAAGGCCGCTAGCAGGCCGCTGGATGCGCCAAGCAGGCCGAACTCCGCACGACGGGCCTTGATCAGCAGCTTGCGTTCGGCGCCCAAAGCGCGCAGCAGAGCGCCCTGGCGAATGCGTTCATCCAGGGTGGCTTGCAGCCCGGCGAACAGCACAGCAAGGCCGGCCGCTAGCACGAACAGCAGGACAAATTCGATGGCCAGGGTGACCTGGGCGAGAATGCTGCGCAGTTGTTCCAGCAGCGCCTCGACCTGCAGCAAGGTCACGGCCGGGAAGGCACGCGACAGCTCAACCAGCTGCTTTTCGTACTGCGGCGGCAGGTAGAAACTGGTCAAGTAGGTGACCGGTAGATCCTGCAGGGTGCCGGGCTGGAAGATCATATAGAAGTTGGGCTGGAAGTTATTCCAGTCCACTTCACGCAGGCTGCTGACCACCGCATCTCGGTTAAGGCCGCCGACGCTAAAGCTCAAGCGGTCGCCGAGTTTCAGTTGCAGGCTTTCGGCCAGTTCGGACTCCACCGATACGCCCGGCAATTCGCTGGTATTGGCATCCGTCCACCAGTTACCGGCGATCAAGTTGTTATCCGCTGGCAAATCCTCGGCCCATGTCAGGCTTAGGTCGCGGCGAATCGCGCGCTCGCCCTGGGATTCCTTGCTGACGATCTGCCGTACCGGCTCGCCATTGATCATCACCAGTCGACCGGGCACCACGGGAAACAATGGTGCTGGGTGCGGTGATAGTTCATTAAGGCGAGCGACGAAGGCGTCCTTGTCTGCCGGCAGGATATTCAGGGCGAAGTGGTTAGGCGCATTTTCGGGCAGCTGATCCTGCCAGGTGTCGAGCAGTTCGCCACGCAACAAGGCGATCAGCGCCATGGCCAGAATGATCAGGCCGAAAGCCAGCGACTGTCCGGCTGCAGCCAGTGGGTGACGCAACAATTGGCCCAGGCCCAGCCGCCAGGGCAGTGAAGCGCCGGCCAGCATGCGGCGCAGGCTCTGCAGGCCGAGCAGCAGCAACCCGCCTAGCAACACAGCAGTGACAAGGCCGCCGCCGAGTAGGGCGAAGGTCAGCTGTAGATCGAGGCTCAAGCGCCACATGATCAAGCCTAGTGCCAGTAAGGCGGCGCCATATACCAGCCAGGAGCTGGCCGGCACCGGCAGCAGATCGCGGCGCAGGACTCGCAACGGCGGCACACGGCCGAGTGCCGCCAGCGGCGGCAAGGCGAAGCCTGCGAGGGCGACCAGCCCGGTGGCCATACCAGCCAGCGCGGGCCACAGGCCGCCAGGCGGAATCTGCGCTGGGAGCAGGTCCTGCAGCATATTGAACAGAGCCAGTTGAGCCAGCCATCCCAGCAATGCGCCGATCAGGCTGGCGGTAATCCCCAGCAGTGCCAATTGCACGCTGAACAGACCGAGTGCCTGGTTGCGGGACAGGCCCAGGCAGCGCAGCAGTGCGCTGGCATCGAAACGCCTGGCGGCAAAGCGTGCGGCCGATAGAGCCACGGCCACCCCGGCCAGTAGCACGGCGGCCAGGCTGGCGAGGTTCAGATAGCGTTCGGCGCGGCCTAGGGCGCTGCCGACCTGGCGATTGCCATCTTTGGCATCTTCCAGGCGCTGGTTGGGCGCAAGCGTGATGCTCTGGCGATACTGCGCCAACGCGTCCGCTTCGCCGCGCCATAGCTCCTGATAGCGCACGCGGCTGCCCGGTTGCACCACGCCCGTGGCGGCTAGGTCATCCAAGTGCATCAGCAGGTGCGGCGTCAGGCTATAGAAGTCACCGGCTTCATCCGGGAGAAAGGTCAGTACGCGGGTCAGACGCAGGGTTTTGGCGCCGACTTCAACGCTGTCGCCGGGTTTCAGATTGAGGGCAACAAACAGCCGTGCTTCGGCCCAGGCTTCACCAGGCTGCGGGCCGGTGCCGATTTGTTCAGTGTCATATAGCGCGGCGGCACTCTTCAGTTCGCCCCGCAGCGGGTAAGCGCTGTCCGCTGCTTTGATACTTGCCAGCTGGATACCCGCATCGCTGGCCACCACGCTGGAGAATTCCACCAGCTGGGCATGCTCCAGCCCCAATTGTTTACCCGTGCTGATTTGCTCGGGTGCGCTGGGCGAGCTGCCAGTCAGGCGCAGGTCGGCTGCGAGAAATTCAGTCGCGCGCAGCAGCATGCCGTCGTTCAGGCGTGCGCTGAAATAACCGATGGCCGTGCTGGCGGCGACGGCGATCAGCAAGGCGAAAAACAACACACGCAGCTCGCCTGCGCGGGCATCGCGCAGCAACTGACGGCTAGCGAGAGAAAGCAGGCGGGTAAATGGCAGCTGTTTCATCAAGGTTCCACGTGGTCGACCAGGTGACCGCCTTCTAGGCGGATCAGGCGTTGGCAGCGGTGTGCCAGGCGTTCGTCATGGGTGACCAGTACCAGGGTCGCGCCGCGCTCCTGGTTCAGTTCGAACAGCAGGTCGCTGATGCGCTCGCCGGTGTGGCTGTCGAGGTTGCCGGTGGGCTCGTCGGCAAACAGTACTGCGGGCTCGGCGGCAAAGGCGCGGGCGATGGCTACACGTTGCTGTTCACCGCCGGAGAGCTGACGTGGGTAGTGCGTGAGGCGTTGGCCCAGGCCGACACGGTCCAGCAGGGTGCGGGCGCGCTGGCGGGCATCGGCATGGCCCTCAAGCTCCAGCGGTAGCATGACGTTTTCCAGGGCATTCAAACTGTCGAGCAACTGGAAGGACTGAAAGACGAAACCGACGTGCTCAGCGCGAACGCGCGCACGCTGATCTTCATCGAGACTGGCCAGGTCGTTACCGGCCAGTACCACGCTGCCACTACTGGGCAGATCGAGACCGGCGAGCAGGCCGAGCAGGGTGGATTTACCCGAACCGGAGCTGCCGACAATCGCCAGGCTGCCACCGGAAACCAGCTCCAGCGACAGATCATGGAGTATGGTTAGCTCGCCTTCCGTGCTGGGGACCACTTTGCTAAGGTTTCGCGCGGTGAGAATACTTGAGCTCATGGAGAATCCAATGCGTAAGTGGTTGATCGGTACTGCCCTGAGCCTGCTGCTGTGGGGGCCGGCGGCGTTCGCGGGTACCGTGCTGGTCGTCGGCGATAGTATCAGCGCAGCTTTTGGCCTGGATACCCGCGAGGGATGGGTCGCCTTGTTGGAAAAACGCTTGGCCGAAGAGGGTTTTCCCCACCAGGTGGTCAATGCGTCGATCAGCGGCGATACCAGCGCAGGCGGCGCCGCACGGCTGCCCGCGCTGCTTACAGAGCATCAGCCGGAGCTGGTGATTATCGAGTTGGGAGGCAATGATGGCCTGCGTGGCCAGCCCCCGGCGCAATTGCAACAAAACCTTGCGGCCATGGTTCAGCAGTCACAAAAGGTTGGGGCCAAAGTGCTGATTTTGGGCATGCAGCTACCGCCCAATTACGGTGTGCGCTACACCACGGCGTTCGCTGAGGTGTTCCCTAAGGTGGCGCAGGCGCATGACGCTGCCCTGGTGCCTTTCGTGCTGGAGGGCGTAGGTGGTGTGCCTTCGCTGATGCAAAACGACGGCATTCACCCCACTGCTGAGGCACAACCCAAGCTGCTGGAAAACGTCTGGCCGACCCTGAAACCTTTGCTCTGACGGGCTTTTCTGTACCGTGCCTTTCGGCTAATGTGGCGGCCCCGCACTGGAGCCCTCAATGCCGCGTCCTGCCTGGTCCTTGCATGCCTACCAACTGATCGAGCCCGACGAGCAGCTTGACCTGTTCGCCTGCCGAGAAGTGCGCGTGCACCTGCTGGCGCGTCAGCTTGAGTTGGGTGAGTTTGCCGACCGCACGTTATGCGGCGGTTTGCTGCCCGCGCAACCCGTATGGCGTGATCTGGATAAGACGATGCTGCGCGACAAACGCTTGTGCCCTGCCTGCCGCGCCACACTTGAGGCGCAAAAACGTGGTGATCGCCCAGCATTGCCGGCTCGCTGAGCTATCCAAGCAGCTGATCAATCGGTGTACAATCGGTCCCAACTTTTACCAACCATTTTCGTCAGGAATCTCCGGATGTTGTCGCGTGCCTTTGCCGTCACTCGTTGCCTGCCGCTTGCCGCTGTATTTGCGGTAGCGTCTGCTAATGCCCTTGAGCTGCCATTGCCACCGCCGGGTGAAGATGTGGTTGGCGAGATTCGGGTAGTCAAGGCCAAGTATGAAGACACCTTCGCTGACTTGGGCGTAGCCAATGATCTGGGTTATCTTGAAATGGTTGTGGCCAATCCGGGTGTTGATCCATGGTTGCCGGGCGAAGGTACGGAGATCATCCTGCCGACGCGTTACATCCTGCCGCCTGGCCCGCGCGAGGGTATCGTGATCAACCTCGCTGAATACCGTATGTATTACTACCCGAAGGGCCGCAATGTGGTTTACACCTACCCACTGGGTATTGGTCGTGAGGGTTGGAGTTCGCCGGTTGCCAATGCGCGCATTACGGCCAAGACGCCGAACCCGGGCTGGACACCGCCTAAATCGATCCGTGAAGAACATGCTGCCGATGGCGATCCGTTGCCTGCCTACGTGCCGCCAGGTCCGGACAACCCGCTGGGTCCATACAAGATGGGCTTGTCTGTGCCGGGTTACCTGATTCATGGTTCAAACAAGAAATTCGGTATCGGTATGCGTGTCAGCCATGGCTGCTTCCGCATGCTCAACCATAACGTCTTGAAACTGGCGTCGATGGTGTCTGTGGGCACGTCGGTGCGCATCATCAACGAGCCTTACAAGTTTGGTCGCAGTGGCGGCAAGGTCTATCTGGAAGCCCATGCTCCGCTAGATGATTCGGGCGATGCTTCGGTTGTTGATAAGCACACGGCCGTCATCAATGCGCTGCTGAAAAATGATCAGTTCGCCGATCTGCGTCTGGACTGGGAAATGCTGCGCGAAGTGGTAGCTGCTGAAGATGGCTTGCCGGTTGAAATTGCTCAGCCTGATCAGGCCATGGTGGCGGCTGAGCCGGCTATCTGACTTTTATCTGTTTACAGAACCCGTCATGCGCTGTGCTGACGGGTTTTTTATTGCCTATAAATGGGCAGTCTATTTGCTGGGCAATAAAAAAGCCGACCCAGAAACTGGGTCGGCTTGTCATAGCCTTGTGAGCTATTACTTGCGGCTGGCTTTTTCCAGCATACGCAGAGCGCGCTCATTGGCTTCGTCAGCAGTTTGCTGAGCCTTC
>Ga0155449_1383_pt1 | contig 27557 bp, 25 predicted proteins | sample RifCSPhighO2_02_FD_111897 | JGI IMG/M metagenome (GOLD analysis project Ga0155449, IMG submission 111897) | Pseudomonadales bacterium RIFCSPHIGHO2_02_FULL_60_43 | reverse complement strand
TACACCCAAGCGGCGACTGTCACGCTGCTGATCGCCAAAGTTGAGTGCCGTGGAACTGTTGCCCTGCTCGGCATAACCATCCACATCCACCCGTGCCAGATCGGCACTGATAAAGGGGCTGACACGCCAGTCAGTGCCGGCATTGGCCAGGTCATAACCAATTCGCGCAGACAGCGCATAGAGCTTGCCATCGGTATCGCCTTTCTCGCGGCGCTCGGCAATCCCCAGAGCAAACTGACGATTGAGGTCGCTGTAGTCCAGCTGCCCCAGACTCAGGCTGGCATCAGCCCACAGACGCTCCTTTTGGTACTGGGAAAAGGCGCTGAGCAAATAGCTGCGCAGGTCGTACTCGGAATCGTTGTCGCTCTCCAATTGCTGATGCTGTAAGCCCAGCGAGAGACCGAAGCGCCAGTTTTCATAGAAGCGGTAACTACCGCCCAGGTGGACGCCCAAGCCATCACTGTCACCACCACTCGTGGCAGCATCACGCTGAAACTGCTGACGCATGCCGCTGGCCGTGACAAAACTACGCCACTGGCCCTGAGCCTGCCAAAGGCCGCGATCTGTTTGCCACTCACTGCGCAATTGCTGCTGATGGGCATTCAGGCTGGCCATCGCCATTTCCGGCAGCAGGTACACTTCCCAGGGCGCGCCCAGTATCGAAAAAATATAATCCGCACTGATCTGTTGCACGGCTGCAGTCGGATGCACCCCGTCATTGAACATCAAGCGGTCAGGGTTGGGCGTGAGCCCTGTGATGCCCCAGGTCGGATCGGCCAGGCAACTACTGCCGCTGAAGCAGACATCAGTCTGCGCCACCAAGGGGTCGAAGCCGTAAGAGGCCAGATCAGCCTTCACCTCGGTAAGCAAACCGCGGAAATTGAGGCGAATGACATTGCCGCCCAATGCAGCCAACTGAGTACCCAACTCATCGTTGAGCAGCCCTGATGCATTCGACCAGGCCGCGCGGAAGCCGGTGGCGAAACCCGCTGGCGTCAAGCCGACGTCAGGTAGATCGGCGACGATAATGGTCCGCGCGCCTGCAGCCTGAAGAGCCGCTACCCCCGCGACCAAATCAGCCGCTGCAGCCGCAGCGCTTGCCTGGTCAGTCACAACAAACTGCAGCACATCGTTGCCACCACCATTGATGTAGAACAACGCATCGGGATCAACGCGTGGCACATCTACCAGATACCCATTACGAGTACGACTGATGCCGCCGCCAGCATCCACCACAGAACCATTGGCCGCGGTGATCGAACTCAGGATCTGATCAGTGCGATAGCCGCCCACGGCATAGTTGGTGCCATCGGCGTTACCAGTCAGTATCTGCGGCAGAATGGGTGTCGAGGGCAGCGCCTGTAGGCCTAGCAGGGAAGCCAAACGCTGGGTGGCAACCGTATCGAAGTACTCGCTGTTATTGCCTAAGTAGTTCGGTCCAGTGCGGTTGGTAAAGCGCACCCCTCCAGTCGGGTTCCCCCCCAGTAAAGGGCTACCCAGATCCGGAAACTGCCCACTGTCGCTCAAGGAATCGCCAAAAATGATCAACTGCGAATAAGGCATGGCTTGTGACGCTGCAGACAGACTCGCCAGCAGCACAGCAGCGCTCAAGGCTTTCAATGGATGACTCATGGGGTCCCCCTTCTTATTGTGATGCCCTACACAGGCAAGCGAAGGAGACTAATGAGAACCCACGCACGCGGCTCTCACCCAAACGGGTAAATAGAAAGCCTATTCAGCGGTTGAATAGCGCTATATCACCCAGGGAATAAACATTCTGCTGCGCTGCATATAGTCGCGGTATGCCTCGCCAAACTGCTGCAGACACTCAGCTTCGTCGCGCTTGGCAGTCAGCCAGAGTGCCAGGCTGGCCAGCAGTGCCAGAACCAGGCTCAGGCCATTGGGTTGCTTACAGGCCACGCCCCAGGCCAGCAATAGCAGCGAGGCGTACAACGGGTGGCGAATGTGGCTGTAGATGCCGCTGGTCACCAGCTGCGAGGTACGTTCGAAGGCAAACAGCTCGGTCTCCGTGCGTTGCTCGTTCGGGCGGCCCATGCGGCGCAATTGATAAAGACCGGGGAACAGCACCAGCAGCGAAGCGAATAACAGGGCCCAGGACACCAGCTGATGAGTGGAAAAACGGTCGACAAACCACTGTGGCCCATTGAGCACCAGTAACGCCAGGATCGCCTCCCAAGCAAAAAAACGGTAGAAGCCGTGGGAGTTGGGCCGCTGCAATGCCCGCCAGGACAGCGCCACCAACACCAGCGTCCCCAGCGCAAAAGCGCCCCCTTGCAACCACGCCATAGAACCTCTCCAATTTTGCTCGCTGGCCTGCCAAACCCATGCACTGCGTGACTTGCAGCCCCTCTGTTACACTGCCGACCTCTTTGCCTCGGCCGCCTGCAATGGATCGCACTCAACTGCACAGCCTGCTGCCCCATCAAGGCCCAGCTCTCTGGCTGGACGGCCTGTTGGCGCATGACAGCCTGAGCATTCAGGGCCTGAGTGCCTGGCGTTACCTAGATGCCTTCGGCCCAGCGGCCTCGCCCTGCCTGCTGTTCGAGGCGGCGGCCCAGTTATGTGCCGCGCATGGTGCCTTATACGGCGACAGCAATGCCATTGAAATGGCCCTGGTCGGCAAGCTCTCGCAGCTGCAGCTGCACCACGAGCCAGCTCAGCGCAGTGGCGCATTGCAGGTCAGTGCCCAGCAGGAGGCGCTAAGCCCGGCAGGTGCGCTCTATGCCTTCAGCATCCACAGCGACGAACATCTGCTGCTCGACGGCAAACTGCTGCTGGTGTTGGTTCATGCTTGAGCTGCGTAATGTCGTCCACAACTACCCAGGCACCAGCCGCGCGGCGCTGCAGGGTATCGACCTGCAGCTGCAGGTCGGCGAATGCCTCGGCTTGCTGGGCAGCAATGGCGCCGGCAAAACCACCTTACTGTCGCTGCTGAGCGGCGTGCTGGCGTTGCAGCAGGGTGAGCTGCGCTGGGAGGGGCAACCCAGGCTCGGCCTGGTGCCGCAGCAACTGGCCTTCTATGCCGGGCTCAAGGTAGGCGAGAACCTCGAACTGTTTGCCGACCTGTATCGCCTGCGCGGCGCTGAACGCCGTCAGCGTCTACAACAATGCATCGATATTTGTGCACTGGAAGACAAGCTGACGCGGCGCAGCGAGCAGCTGTCCGGCGGCGAACAGCGGCGGCTGAATTTTGCCATCGGCTTGCTGCAACCGGCTGACCTCTATCTGTTCGATGAAGCCACCGTGGGCGTCGACGCCGCGAGTCGCCAACAGTTGCTGGCAGCCGTCGAGCAGCTGACGGCCGACGGCAAGGCGGTGATCTACACCAGCCATTATCTGGAAGAAGTCGAACGGGTCGCCCAGCGCATTCTGCTGCTGCACGAAGGCCAGGTGCGCCTGGATCTGGACAAACGCCAGCTGCTCGGCGACGACCACGGCCTGCTGCTGGAATGGCCGGACGCTGCGCCCACAGGTCTGAGCGAACTGCTCGCACACCTGCAACTGAGCGCCGAAGTGCTGCCCAAGGGTCTGCGTATCGCAGCACTGAATGGCCAGCAGCTGCTGGCCATTACAGAATTTGTCGCCGCCCAGGATGGCCTGCCCAACCTGCTGCGCTTCGGCCGGCCTTCGCTCGAGCAGCTCTACCTGCGCCTTAACGGAGGCCGGCTATGAGGCTCCGGGCGCTGGTGCGCAAGGAAGTGCTGTTGCTGCTGCGCGACCCCCATGCGCTGGCGGTGCTGTTTATCATGCCGACCCTGTTTCTGCTGCTGATGGCCGGGGCCATGTCCAGCTATATGCAGGATAAACCGCCGGCGCTGCGCGTGATCATCGAAGCGCCGCAGGACGACGCCAGCCAGTTCTTCAGCGACGCTCTGCAGGCACAACTGGCGGACAGCACACTGCTCACAAACAGCGACGAACGTCTGGCCCGCGTGCGCCTGCCCGCAGACTTCACCGACACGCTGCTGGACAGCCCACATCAAGGGCCGAGCCTGAGCTACCCGGCACAGTTCGACAAACTCTCACGCCAGCGCCTGCACAGCGCGGTGAGCATCGCCTTGGCGCAGTCCCGGCTGCTGGCCTATCTGGAAGACAGCGGCGTAGTTGATGCCGAACTGAGCCGTGCTGAGCGTTTGAAACTGGTGCAGCAGCGCACTCAGAGCCAGATCAATGAACAGGAACAACTGGCCAGCGGCGACCTCAGCGGCCGCGCCAATGCCACTCAACTGAGCGTGCCGGCCTGGCTGATCTTCGGCATGTTCTTCGTGGTGCTCCCCATGGCCGGCGGCTTTCAGCGCGAACAGCAGAGCGGCACCCTGCTGCGCCTGCGCTGCCTGGGGCTGAACCTTGGCACCCTGGTGTTGAGCAAACTGCTGCCGTACTTCGCCATCAACCTGCTGCAGTTCGCTCTGCTGCTGAGTATTGGCGTCTACGGCCTGCCACTGCTTGGTCTGCCGGCGCTTAGCCTGCCCGGTAGCGCTGTGGCCTATCCGCTGCTGGCCATCAGTGTGGCGCTTGCCACCTGCAGCTTGGGCCTGTTGCTCGCCTCGTTGGCGCGCAGCAGCGAACAGGCACTGCTGCTCGGGGGCGGCATCAATATCCTGCTGGCCGCAATTGGCGGGATCATGGTGCCGAAAAGTGTGATGCCGGCCGCCATGGCCCAACTGGCGGAAATCTCCCCCATGAGCTGGGCGCTGGACGCCTTCCTCACCCTGCTGGTGGGCCACGGCTCACTGGCCGACATCGCCCCCTACTGCGCACGCCTGCTGCTGTTTGCAGCCTTATGCGGCATGGCTGGGCTGCTTCTGTTCACCCGACGAGTACAGCGCACGCAATGGACCACTCACTACTAGAACAACAACTCAAACAACTGCTGATTCGCGAGTGCGACAAGGAAGACGATATCGACTGGCAAAGCATCAGCGATGACGAACCACTGTTCGGCGGCAAAAGCCGTATTGCCATGGACAGCCTGGATGCTCTGCAAGTGTCCCTGGCGCTGCAGCAGCACTACGGTGTGCGCATTGAGGGCGCCAAGGATGGACGGCGCATTCTCGGCAGCATTGCCAGCATTGCCGCCTATATCAGGCAGCAGCCGTGACCCCCATCTACCTGCAACGCGCGGCCCTGCACTGCGCCCTGGGTGATGACCTGCACCATGCCGCCCAGGCCCTGCAACGCGGCCAAGCACCTCAGGGCGAGCCCTTTGTACTGCATGAAGTGCAGGAACCGCGCACGTACCTTTATGCAGCTAAAACTGGCGAAAGTCTGAGTGAGCGCCTGGATCGCCTGCTGGCTGAGACCCTCGGCGGCCCACCGCAAACGCTCGACGACTGCCTGCTGATTGTCGCCAGCACCAGCCTGGATATCAGTGAGCTGGAAGCCCTTACCACCGAACGCCAGGGCTTTTGCCCAGATGACTCAACATCCCTCGACCTGCTGGCCCACCAACTGCGCCAGCGTTGGGGGTTTGCCGCGGCCTTTACCCTGAACACCGCCTGCACCAGCGCGGCTAATGGCCTGTTGTACGGCGCCCGCCTGATCAACGCAGGCCAATATGCCCGCACCTTGGTGCTGAGTTTCGAGACACCCAGCGCCATCGCTATGCAGGGATTCGGCGCGCTGATGCTGACCAGCCCCAGCGGGCAATACCGACCCTTCCACCCTGAACGCGACGGCCTTTTGCTGGGCGAAGCCTATGCCGCGGCGCTGCTCAGCCGCGAACCCGGTGACGCACCGCTGGCGCGCCTGCTCGGCGGTTTCAGTGCGTGCGACACCAGCAGCCTGACCACCACCCGCGAAGATGGCAGCCATATCCACTGGGTCATGCAACAGGCGCTCAACAGTGCCGGCTGCTCGGCGGCGCAGATCAATCTGGTGAAACTGCACGGCACCGCCACCAGCGCCAACGATGAAGCCGAAAGCAACGGCATGCGCCGGCTGTATGGCGAACAGATGCCGGCCCTGAGCCTGCTTAAACCCTGGCTCGGCCACACCCTGGGGGCCTGCGGCCTGAGTGAAAGCCTGCTGTTGCTCAAAACCCTGCAGCTGGGCGCACTTCCAACCGTGGACTACGCCAGCGAAGCCCTATTGCCTTTTAGCGCAGAACCGCAAGCCTTGGCGGCCGACAGCCTGCTGCTGACCAACTTCTTCGGTTTTGGCGGCAATAATGCCAGCCTGGTTTTACAAGGCTGCGCCCAGGGAGATTCAGCATGCCGGTAATCGCTGCCTGTGAGATTCACGGCCTGGCCAGCATGGATGACAAACAGCTGAAGACCGCCCTCGGCCATTGGCTTGACAGCCCACCGCGGCGCATCGACCGCCTGATCCTGCAATGCCTGCTGGCCGCCGCCCCGCTGAAAAGCCAGGTGCGCCGCAACTGCGGCCTGTACCTGGCCTCCGCGCACCCGGCGCGGGCCACCATGGGCGCGCTGCTAGAGGCCGTGTGCGTACAGCACAAGCAGCCCAAGCCTTTCGAGTTTGTGAACAGCGTGAGCAATGCCGCCGGCTTTCATATCGCCCAACAGCTGAGCATCGAGGGGCCAAACCTGTTTATCGGTGCTGGCGCACAGGTCTGGATGCAACTACAGGCCCTGGCCAATCTGGATTTGCAGGACGGCCTCATCGAGCAGGCGTTGCTGCTGGTCTGTGATGAGCACGGGGATTTCTGTGTGCAGGCGGTGCTGCTGGAAGGTGCTACTGCTGGCGCTTACGCCAACAGTTTTGCCGAGTTAAGTGCAGATACCGAAGTGCTGCGCATCAAGCTGTAAGGCGGATGACGCCGCGTTCATCCACCAGCGGCGTTGAACAGTGGATCGATGCAGCGCGATCCACTCTAGCGCTTGCTCCAAGCCGCTAGCTCTTTCATCAATCCGCGTTCCTGCAGGGCAATGCCACGCAGACTCTCGGCGATGGGCGCGAAGTTGGGCGTCTCGCCCTTGTTGCGGCTGGCGCGCACGCAAGCCGAGGCAAACTGACGCCACTGGTCGCCGATGGCGGTCAGCTGCGCTGAGGCTTCCTGCAGGTTGTTGTCGCCCAGCTTCTCGCCAGCCGCCTGCAAAAAGCTCGCATACATAAAGCGGAAACCCGCGCCGCCGGTGCCGATTTCTTCCTGCATGCGCACGATATGGGTCAGGTACAGGCGGTTGTACTTGCTCTGCGCGGGATCGAGCTTGTCGATCTGCTTGGCCAGGTGCTGAATACCGCGAATACCGATCCACGGCAGCGGCATGCCATCGAGAATCCGTGTGGTGGACAGCACGCTCTGGCGGATCAGTTTGTTCCAGTCCTGCTCCAGCGGCACATCATCGAGCCAGTACATCAGTCCCTTGGCGGCCAGCGCCCCTTTGGCAAAACGCGCCTTCTGCAGGTCTTCGGCGGCGCAGCGCACAGGCGCTTCGAACACCGGATCGCTGATCAGGTAGTCATTGCCCTCGCGGCCATAGGCCAGCAGGTTGTGCGCATTGAAGTGAAAACGCATCTCCGGCGGGAAATACGGCAGCCAGAACACCGAACTCTGCAGCCCGGCCAGACGGCCACTGTCCAACGCTGCATCCAGCTCACGACGGCCCTGCTCGGGATCGCCGAAGGTGCGCGTGTGCAGCTTCGCCCCCAGGCGTTTGCTCAGGGTCTTGATCAGGTGTTTAGGCGGCATGCGGTAGGCAATCAGCGGCATGCCGCTGAGTTTGACGATCGGCAGGTAGGCAAACGCCAGGCCCGAGGCCAGACCGAACGCCATCGGCTCGCTCATCGGCAAACCGGCATGGGTCAACAGACTGGCCATCACCCCGCTTTCGCAGTGGGCGCTCTGTTGATGCTGAAAACTGCTCATGCCAAATCCTTTTGATAGGTGATCAGCTGCTCAACAGGCAGGCCGAAGGCGTCCGCATAACGCGCCAGGATGGCTGCCGACAGTGTCTTGTAAATCGCCGGGCGAAAGTGCCGCCGAATGCGCCACTGCCACAGCCCGGTAATCTGCGCCAACGCGGGCTCATCCAGGCGGTAGCGGTACATCAGACACTTCAGCGGCGACAGCTCGCCGCGCTGCCAGCCCGCTTCGGCCTCGGCTTCCTGCTCCTGCAGTTCGGCTACGGCCAGCTGGGTGGCAAAAGCTTCCGGCTCCCAGCCATCGCTCTGCGCGCCCTGGTAATGGCCGCTGGCATCCACGGCATAAACCAGCTTGCAATGGCCGCCGTAAGTGGAGCTGTGGTCCTGAGGAACCTCATCGAGCTTTCCGGCACATAGCAGAGCAAACGCTGGCCGCTGCGCAGGCTACCTGAATTGAACAACTCATCAAGCATGATAAAGATCGACGCGGCGCCGGTATTGCCCTTGCGGGTCAAGTTGGTAAACCAGCGTTCCTGCGGGATTGGCAAGCCCGCATTGGCCAGGCCTACGGACAGGCGCTCGCGAAAGAATTCGGAGGAATAGTGCGGGAGGAAATAATCCACCGCATCGGCCTGCAGCTCGCGGCGCGCCATGATGCGCTTCAGCGTCTCTTCCACGGTGTATTTGACGATGTTGTCGTTCAGCAGTTTAACGTCCTGCTTGATCGCCATCAGCGAGCGGCGGTTGCGCTCAGTGCCCTCATAGCGGCTCCAGCCCTGCAGCTGGCCGTCGACCATCTCCGCGCCGGCATACATGCACGGTGGCATCTGGTCGGCAAAGGAGAAGATGTCGATCCAGTCGATGCGCAAGCTCAGGCCTGTTCGGTTCGGCTGGCCTTGCAGCAGCACGGCACCCGCGCCATCGGAGAGCATCCAGCGTAGAAAGTCCTTCTCGAAGGCAATTTCAGGGTGGGTTTCCAGCTCGTCGAGGCGGCTCTCGTACTCGGCGTTGAAATTGCTCGCCTGCATCAGGGTCGACGCTACTTCCGAGCCGCAGGCTACGGCGTTGCGGCTTTCGCCACTGGCCACGCTCATCCAGGCGTATTTCAACGCGGTCATGCCGCACAGGCAAATACCGGCGGTGGACACCACTTCGCACGGCGGATTGCCCAGCTCGCCTTGCACCATCACCGCATGACCAGGCATGACCTGATCCGGCGAAGCGCTGCTGGCCACCAGGCAATCAAGGTCATCCAGCTGGAAATCGCCACCGAGCAGTCCCCGAATCGCCGCCGCACTGACCTGTGCATTGTTCATGCTCGGCGCGCCGGTCTGCGGGTCGATCACATAGTGGCGCTGAACAATGCCATTGCTGCGCAAAATCAGCTTGCGCGCCCGCGAGGGTTTGCCGCCGACCAGGCCCAGGCGTGCTTCCATCTGCTCGTTGTCGACCGGCTCATGGGGCAGGAAGGCGCTGATGCGGTTGATATATACAGGTTGTACCACGGGACTTCCTCGGGTCACTTCACTCGCCAGACGGGCCGGCAAAGTAAGCCTTCTCACGCTGGGTGCGCTCTTTTAACAGCGGCGCCAACAGTTTTTTAAGCAAGGCACTGAGCGGCACGACTGTGACAATCAGGCACAACAGAAAGACGATATACACCACCAGCCCGGCGCCACGCCGACGGCTCTGCTGCGGGCCTAACGCCGCCAGCAAGCGGCTCCATAACTGGAAGCTGCGATTGCCGACCCTCTCGCTGGCGATCAGCTTTTCATCAATTCGCACGGCACCGAGTCCGCGGAGCATCGGTTGCGCAATCGGCAGGCTGTCAGCCGTTAAGCGTTGCCTCATGGCCACGCCAAAGCGGCTGGCGGCGCTAATTTGCGCCTCATCGATACCGGCGCGCGGCACCCAGCTGTAGGGCTTCTGCCGTCCGGTAAACAGCCACAAGGGCGTTGCTAGAAAGCTCGCTGCTGTTCCGCAAGCGTCCGTCAGGGCGATATTGTCCACCAGCCGCGCGCCCAGTTCAGTGAGCTGCTTCTTGACCTTCTCTTGAGCCATCAGCCACATGTTGCGGCAGCCGATCAGCGTCACCACCGGCGTGTCCTTGAGCAGCTTCGCCGCCTCAGGGGAGGCCAGAAAAGCCGTCATCGGTTGCGAGGGCGACAAGAACCACACCTGATAGGCGAGGATCACCAGGTCATAACGCTTGTTCGCATCGACCGCCAACGGCAGCAATGGCTGCGGGCGCATCAACACGGTTTCCGGAAAAATCCGGAAAAAGCCGAGAAACGGCCAAGGAAACGGGTAAGGTTGCGCGGGTTGCAGCGTGAGAAAATCCAGCTGAATATCGCGGCATTGCTGTAAAGGTCCGCATACCGATTGTGCCAACCTGTCTAGCTGGCCGGTTTGCGAAAAATGAACGATCAAGACCTGACGCATCGCCAGCCACTTCCTGCGAAATGCCCGGATTATGCCACAGAGAATTCTTCAAACCGTAAAGAAGGCCGGCTATCAGACTGGCCTTTTGCTGCTACTGGTCAGCTCAGCGGCCCAGGCTGGCGACATCTTGGTCACAGTCGGCGGCATACAGGCCACAGGCCCCGTGTACGCAGCACTGGTGAGAGGCGAGCAAAACCGCTGGCCCGAACAACCACTGCGCCAGCAACGGAGTGACGACGGCGAGCTGCGTTTGGATAGCGTGCCGCCCGGCCGCTACGCCATCCAGGTGTTCCAGGACAGCAATGGCAACGGTTTGCTCGACCAAGGCCGGCGGGGCATTCCACTTGAGCCGGTGGGTTTATCCAGCAACCCACCGCTGCTCAATGGCAAACCGACCCCGGCTGATAGCGTGTTTGAGCACGGCACGGCGGACACTCAGTTGCATATCCGCCTGCAGAGCTCGAAAGCCAAACAATAAGCGGCGCTTAACGCTGCAAGGCCATCTCGGCATCCGTCCGCCGCCAGATGAGTGCGCGAGTGTCGTAGCCACGGCTGCGCGCTTCCTCAAGCAGAGTGGCGCGACGTTGCGCACTGATGTCCTGATCGCGCGTCAGCAGCCAGAGGTACTCGCGATTGGGGTGCCCAACCAGCGCAGCCTGGTAATCGTCATCCAGGTACAGAACCCAATACTCGCCCTTGGTCAGCCCTGGCAGCAGGGTGCTGGCCCAGTTGTCGAAACGCACCCAGAGCTTATTGGTTTCGCCCGGCACCTGCGCCACGGCCTGACCTTGCACCTGCTGCACATCGCCGTCATACGTGCGGCAACGGTTGGTCACGCCAATCGCGCCATCATCCTGCAGCGTATAGATCGCTTCAGACTGCGCGCAGTTGCGCTGAAAGAACATCGGCAAACGCGCCTGCTCGTACCAAGTGCCTTGGTAACGCTGCAGGTCGACCTGCTCTACCGTCTTTGGCGGCACCACGCCCGTGCCGGAGTTGGCGCAACCCACCAACAACGCTGCTGCGGCCAACGCCGCCAGCAGGCGCATCACTTCAGCCCCTTGCCGGAGAACATCATGACCTTGTCGCCAGCGTACTGGACGCTGATAAAGCGCTGTTCATCGCCCCAGGTGCAGCTGGACATACCCAACGCGCCGGCGCATTCGCCGGGACTGCCCAGCAGGCTCTCAACCTCATCCTTGCTCATGCCCGCCTTGAGCTGGGTGTAATTGTCCTGATTGATCTTGTTGCAGGCGGCCAGCAGCAGGCAACCGGCGAGTAGTGCGACGACACGCAGAGACATGGGGAAACTCCTGAGGAAAGAACCAAGACCAGCTTGGCATAGCAATACCGAGCATGCCTGCTTGGATGCTAGAAGCGCGAGCCAGGTTCCAACAGAAAGGCAGATTCCTCGGCGCTGGAGGTACGCCCGAGAATCACGTTGCGATGGGGAAAGCGGCCAAAACGCGCGATTACTCGCTGATGGCGCTCGGCAAAATCCAGATAACCGGCAAACAGCTCGCGTTCGGCCGTAACGGCTTGTTCAAGTAAAGCCTCAAACAGCTGCACGGCCTGATCCTGCAGCGCCAGCTCTTCGGCGTGTTCCAACACCAGGTAGGTAAATACCCGCTGGATTGGTGGCAGTTGCTGATCCCAGAACTGGGCCAGCCCGTGCAGGGCCAACGGTCGAGCCAGCAGATCCCCAGCAAAAGCGCGCGGGGTATCGCGAAAGATCATCCGTGGCAGCTGATCGAGCAACAGCAAGTTTGCCAGCCAGCCTTCAGGTTCGTGCTGCCAGTCTTGCAGCTGGTTACTCAGAGCCTGCTCAACCAGCCCACCAAACTGCTCGCGCGCCTGGTCATCCTGGCTGTCCTGCTTGCCGAACCACAGCGCAGTACGACTGGCGGCCACCTCGGCAGCCGTCACGCCAGCGCCGCAGCCGGCCGCACCGAACCACCAGTCGAGTAACGGCTGCAAGGGCGCGTTCATCGCTTACTCGCGGTGATAGGCGCTGATGCGCAGCACTTCTTCCTTGGAACCCAGGAAAACGGCGACGCGCTGGTGCAGGGAAGTCGGCTGAATATCGAGAATGCGCTGGGTGCCGTTGGTGGCCACGCCGCCAGCCTGCTCGATGATCATCGACATCGGGTTGGCTTCGTACATCAGGCGCAGCTTGCCCGGCTTCTCAGGCTCGCGGCTGTCGCGCGGGTACATGAACACGCCGCCACGGGTCAGGATGCGATGCACGTCCGCCACCATCGAGGCAATCCAACGCATGTTGTAATTTTTGCCCAGCGGGCCTTCTTCGCCCGCCAACAGCTCGCTGACATAGCGCTGTACCGGCGCCTCCCAGTGGCGCTGGTTGGACATGTTGATGGCGAATTCCTTGGTCGACTCCGGCACCTTGATGTTGTCGTGGGTCAGCACAAAGCTGCCCAGCTCACGGTCCAGAGTAAAGCCTTTAACGCCATCACCAAGGGTCAGCAGCAGCATGGTCTGCGGGCCATAGATCGCGTAACCAGCCGCCACCTGCTCGGTACCCGGCTGCAGGAAGGCTTCCTCACCGAGGTCGCCTTCATCACCATTGCGATCCGGGCAACGCAACACCGAGAAGATGGTGCCGACCGAAACGTTGACATCAATGTTGCTGGAGCCGTCCAGCGGATCGAAAACCAGCAGGTAAGCGCCTTTCGGGTACTTGCCGGGAATCTGGTAGGCATTGTCCATTTCTTCGGACGCCATGCCGGCCAGGTGACCACCCCACTCGTTGGCTTCCAACAGGATTTCGTTGGAAATCACGTCGAGTTTCTTCTGCACCTCGCCCTGCACGTTCTCGGTGCCCATGCTGCCCAGCACGCCGCCCAGTGCACCCTTGGATACCTGATGGCTGATTTCCTTACAGGCCCGTGCGACCACTTCAATAAGGAAACGCAGATCGGCCGGGGTGTTGTTGCAACGGGTCTGCTCGATCAGGTAGCGGCTGAGGGTAACGCGGGACATGGATGGCTCCGGGAAGGAAGAAAAATCGCGCGCAGTTTACCCTTTTAGCGGGGAAAGCGCTTTAGCACTGGATGGAAGGAGTTGCCGGACCATCAGGCCAGACTGCAGACCCTATTGCGCCCCGCATGCTTGGCTTGATACAGCGCGTCATCGGCTACGTGCAGCAATTCATCGAGCACCAAGCCTTGCTCCGGCCACAGCGCCAGGCCGGCCGACAGGGTCACATAACGTGCGCCCCCGCGCGTTGGCAAGGGGTGTGCGGCCAAATCACGGCAGATGGTTTCTAGACGCGCGCGGGCTTCATGGGCATCGGCACGCGGCAGGATCAGCAGGAACTCTTCGCCACCGATACGGAATACCGCGTCCGAGCTGCGCAGATTTTCCAGCAGGTGCTGGGCCACGCCTTTGAGCACGTCGTCGCCTTCGAGGTGGCCGTGCTCGTCGTTAAGCTGTTTGAAATGATCCAGATCGATCAGGGCCAGAGAAATCGGCGTGCGCTCGCGCTGTGCAACGGCCAACTCACGGGTAAAAAACTCATCCAGATAACGCCGGTTGTACAGCCCGGTCAGCGGGTCACACAGCGCCTGCTCCTGCAGTTGCTCATGCAGGTTGGTGATGGTGCGTAGGCGCTCTTCGCTGAGGGCTAGGGCTTCGGCCAGTTTTAACTCACTGAGGTGGCGCTGAGTAACATCACGCAGGTAGAGCATCTGCCCGAGCACCACGGTGCCGCGATGGGTCACCCGCTCGATGGCGCGAATACGCACTTCGAAATACCGCGCCGAGTTGGCCAGGGTCAACAAGCGGTCATGCTCACCTTGTTCCTGCTGACTGAGCAGCTGCTGCAAATCTGCCCCGAGAATCGGCCAATCCTCCAATTGCCGGCCCTGCCAGCCACTGCGCAGATTGGCGAGTTTCAAGGCGGCTGGATTGGCCTCGATCACGCGCAATTGCGCATCAACCACCAGCACCGGATCGAGTAAGGCATCCAACAGGAGGTGGCGGGCCACCGGCAGCAGGTCAAATAACCTTACGCCAACGATCAGCCAGGCAAAGGCAACCAGGGTAAAGGCGAAACTGAAGGGCGTCGGGTCGAAGCCAAAGAGCATCCAGCCAAACACCACGTAACTGATATTGGCAACCCAGGGCACCGCCGTGACGAAGACAAACGCCAGGTAATGACGGCGATGCACGCCATAACTGACGATGGCCGCGCGCAGCACCACGCCCATGCAGAAGGTCATAAACAGGTAAACGTAAGCAGCAGCGGCGTAGAACAGTGGCCCGTGCTGATAACGAATCGGCGCGCCCGGTTCATCGCTCAGTGGCGCCGTACCCGCGCCGTAGAACAGGCCGTGCCAGGGGTTGCTCAGGGCCATCAGCCAGATCAGCACCGGCACCACGGCCAACCCCAGGGTGCTAGGCAGCGGCAGTGGTTGACGCACGCTGTTGACGTATTGCCAGAGGAAAATGGCCCAGAAGGTGGGCACCACCAGAATGCCCGGCCAGGCCATGGTGGCCCAGAACACTTTGCACTGTGGGCCTTGCGCAGCCATTTCCAGGCTGGCGGCAATCATCCACCAGAGGCTCGCCAAGTGCAGCACGATAAAGCTCTCGCGCCCCGGGAAATAGCGCTGCCGCGTGACCCAGCGGGCCAGCAAGAGCACCCCGATGCATACCAGGCAGGTGAGAATGACCGGGGCGCTGAGCGCCCAGCCAGAATTACCGCAGGCATTCATCGGGTAGGTTCTGCCGAAAGAAGCAGCTGAGCGAATCGGTCAGATCGACCGCGAAAACGCGCAGGCGCGCCCACAAGACGGGGCAAAGTCGAGATACGCAAGGGCCTTCCTGACCTCAAACGCTAATCAATTTAAGGTGCCAACCATACTGCAAAAATCGTTAGCCAGCTGGCCTTTATTTCACCAACAGTCGCTATTCAGCGCTCGGCCGGCGCAACAGGCTGACCGCCATCAGCGCCAATAAGCCGACCCCAATTAGCAGCACCAGCCACAAACCCCAGCGTTTCCAGTCACTCTCGCCCGCTGCGGCCTGCTCTTGCTGCACCAGACTCTCGGCCTGCAACTGCGCCTCAGCTATACCCAGCTGTTGCAGGCGCTCTGGTTCATAACCCGGAATCAGAGTGGTCAGCGGCAAAGCCGCCGACTGCGCTCCCGCTCGCCCCAACGCCAGCCGATAAGGCGGGCTGCCACGTTGGAGGAACACCAGCTGGTTGGCGCGCACAGCCACCTTGATCTGCGGTGGCTCGACGCCCAAACCGCCGCCCCGCTCATCCACCTGTAAACGCAGCTGCTGTACCGGCCAGCCCGGCAAGAGCAATTCGTCCTGACGGATTTCCGCACCATTTTCCGGCAACCGGTAAAGCAGGCCCTGTGCCAGTGATTGCCAAGCGCCCTTGGCTTCATGGCGACCGCTGACGCGAATCGGCGCCAGGCTATTGGCCTGACTGAGTTCGACATGCAGGCGCTCCAGGGGCAAGGCCAAGGGCAACTGCCACTGGTATTCGCCATCCGGGCTGCGCGTTGCTGTCAGCGGCTGTGACCACACCAGCGGCGCGGGCACGCTGTCACTGCGCTGACTGAGCAGACTCGCGGCCGTCAGCTGCGGCGCCTGTTGCGGGCTTTGCCAGAGCAGACGCACATAGCGCGCCTTAAGCCCTGGCAGCTCGACCTGGCGCTGCTCGACACGCTCACCATCAAACGACAGGCGCGCCAGCTGGCCACTGCCCCAGGACTGCCAGTCTTGCAGGTCATCACTGGCCTCGATGCTGAAGCGCTGAAAACCGTCCTGAGCGCCGCTCCAATCCAGCTGCAAGCGCACCAGCGGCTCGTCCATTGCGCTGGCATCCAGCAGCCAGCCACGCAGCAGAGCCGGCTTAGCGGCTGCATCTGGCTCATCAAGCAGTTCGATCAAGGTACCGCTGGTACTGCGCTGTACCCGCAAGCTTGGCGAGGCCGCGCTGTCGCCCTGTTCGGCGTACAGCGGAAACCACTTCACCGCCTGCTCCTGCTGGCTGTCGCGCGACTCGCCTTGCCCTGCCACCAGGGCGTAAGCCAGCGCCTGACCTTCGGCGTTAAACACCCGCAGGTCACGCAAATCGCCATAGCGCGCAGCGAAATGCAGCGCCATCGGCACATCCAGGCGATACCAGGGGCCTTCGCCACTGAGGCTCAGCGGTAATTGCACGGCATAGTCAGCGGGCTGCTCTTGCGCCAGGCCTGGCGCGCTACACAGCAGGCCGAGCAACATAGTGCTGATTAAACGACTGATCATGCTGGCTCCTGCGACTGATCCGCATCCGCTTTGCGTGCTGGCAAGGGCGCAAAATAGCCCACCACTAACAGCAATACACCCACCCCGATAAACGACACGATGCGCTCCAGGCCACCGCGATTACCCAGCTCGACAAAGAACAGCTTGGCCACCACCAGCGCGATTAGCGACGCGCCAATCAGCCACAGCTCGCGACGGCCAAGGCGATTGCCGAGGACCATCAACGGCAGCGCGATAAGCGTCCAGACAATCGACAGCCCCGCCTGCACCAGCATCGAATCAAGCAGCGCATCCAGCTGATAAGGCACGCCCCCCCAATGATGTGCGGTGCGCATCACCATGGCAGTCAGCAACGCGAACAGCGAGGCGCCCGCCACGCCCTGAGTCAACCACTGACTGCGCAGACTCTCGACACCCAGCTCGGCCAGACCCAGGCGCGCCCAGGCGAAGACCGCGCCAAGGGCAAACAGCAGGCCCAGCTCCAGCGGGTTGAGCAGCGGCAGATAGGCGAGTGGTTCAGCCTCCCCAGCGCTGACGACATTGGCCAGCCAGAACCAGCCGAGCATCAGCAGCGCCAGCGGCGCCGCCGCCAACACGCGGTATTCGCGAGGGTAAGCGGCCACCGGCCAAGGCCAGCGACGCGGCAGCGCCATCAGCCAGAGGTAGGCACTCGGCAGCAGCGCCCAACCCAGCCAACGCCAGGCGTTGTAATACTCCGACAGCGCCAACAGCAGGTAACGCAACTCCAGCGCCAGCACGCCCAGCAGCAACCAGCAGCCAAGCACATGGGCAGCGCTCAGCGCCCCCGCCGGCAACTGCGCAGCCAAGCGACGCAGCGCCCAGAAGTGCACGGCGAACAGCAGCGCCCAGGCCAGCCAGCCGAACTGCGCTGCCGGATGGTAATGCAGGTGCCAGGCGTGCAGCAGCACCACGCCGGCCAGCGGTGTCAGCAGGCAGCACAGCAGCGCAAGTTCGGCCCAGCGCGTGCGCGGCGCGAGAAATGCCGCCAGGGCGACGCTGGCTGCCAGCACCGCCAGCAAAGCACTGGCCTGCCACTCCGGCGCAACAAATCGCAGCACTTCGCTGCTCAGCGCCAACGCCCACCATGCTGCGCCCCACACCAGTAGCAGTTGCGCCAGGCCCAGCAAGCTGAAATCACCTAGCGCACTGGGCGCTTCGCGCTGCGCCAGCTGCTGCAAACGCCAGGCGCCGACCAAGGCGGCAACACCCAGCACCAGCGGCGTCCAGAAATCCATATGCGCCAGCGGGCGAATGCCCTCGGCCGACAGCTGCCCAAACAGCAGCGGGCTGACCGCAAGGAACACCAGTCCCGCAAGCACCTGCAACAGCAGACCGAAGATAAAGCTGGCGCGCTGCTGCAGATGCAAACTGAGCCAGATGATCAGCAGCCCGCTACCGCCCCACACCGCGCTCGCCGTGGCCCAGGGTAGGACGAACAGCACCGCCAGATTTAGGAACACCAGACCCACCAGCAGCACCACGGATAGCCCGCGCAGCAGACGACGGTCGTTACCCACCTGCGGATCACGCGCGGCCAGCAGCATGCCGGCGATCAGGCCGAAACCGATCAAGGACGAAGTCAGCAAGCCCTGCCAACCAGCAGAGAAGCCGCCCATGCCGGTGGCCGCATTGCCGGCCATGTCCAGCATAAACACCACACCACCTAGCAATTGCACGGCAAAGGCGCTGAACAGAAAGCTCCGTGCCTGAATACGCAAGCCCAGCCACAGCGTCAGCAAGCCGGCCAGCGCCCAGCTGATCGCCGTGCCCTGTGCGGCAAACAGCAGCGGCGCAAGCAGATAGAGAAACGCCAATCCGGCGCAGGCCAGTACCGGCAATCCGCGCACCTCCCAGCTGCTGGCGTGCTGCGTGTTCTGGCGCAGTTGCCAGTAGCTGAACAGCAAAGCCACGCCGAGCATCAACGCACCCAGCGGCGCACCGTCCAGCAGCGTCAACTCACCCGAACGCAGGCCAATGACGAACGCCAGCGCCGCGCCAAACTGCAGGAGCAGGGCAAACGCTCGCGCCAGGCTGCGCTGCTGTCGCAAACCGAGCCAGAAGATGCCCGCACCTTCCACCGCCCAGGCGGCCGAGGTCCAACGTGCATCCAGGCCCAAGGGAATCGCCAAACTGCCGAACACCACGCCCAACGCAAGGCAGGTTTCCACCAGCAACACGGCACGATCACCGGTGCGACCGACCAGCAGCCGCGCCAGCACTAAATAGAAAAGCCCCAGCGCCAACGCACTGAACGCTGCGGCAAACTCGATGTGCTGCACCAGGGCGAACTGCAGACCAAAGCCCACCAGCGGCGGGCCGAACAGTACGGTGGCGTCGATGTAGTCGCCTTTACGTGCCGCCCAGCGCAACAGTTCATCGCGATCCTCGGGCGCATCCAGGGCTTCACGCAGCTTGCGCCGGGCAAATAGCAGACCGATGGCCACATACATCAGGAAGAACAGAATCAGGAACGGCTCGGTGCTCCACAGCAGCTCTGGCTTATAGGAGCGGATACCCCAGGCGAAGCCGATGCCGAAGGTGCCGACAAAGCCGATCAGGTTGAGCAGCCGCCAGGCCTTGAACCAGGCAATGGCAAAGATCCCGGCATTGAGCAGGGCGAAATAGCTGAACAGCGCTACATGGTTGCCGCTGCCAGTGCTGGTCAGGATTGGTGCGGCGAAACCACCCAACGCCGCTGCAGCCGCCAGGCCCAGGGCATTCTGCTTGACCGCAAGAATCGCCGAAAAAACCGTGACCAGCACCAGCAGACCCAGCGCCATGCCAGGATCCAACAGCGGGTGTAAGCGCATCGCGGCAAACACCGTTAGATACAGCACGGCAACGCCGGTGCCTTGCAGCATCAGGGCATAGTTTGGGTTACGCAGACGCAACCACCAACCGAGGCCGAGCAAGGCCACCGCACTGGCGGCGACACTGGCGTAGCGAAATTCCACCGGCACCACCACACCTTCGGTGGCGTAGCGCAGCAGGAAGGCCAGGCCGAGAAACAACAGCACCACACCAACGCGCAGCACCGTATTACCGCCCAGTAACCAGTCCTTGGCCGCAGTGAAGCCCCGCTCAAGCAGCGTTGGCTGACGCGGTTCGGCAGGTTTCCAGGGGGTCGCGGGCGGCGGTTTTATCGGCGCGGCGTCTGCGGGTTGAGGCGAAGCCTGCATGGCCATGACAGGTTCGGGAGCGACTTCGGGTAGGACAAAATCCAGGGTCCAATCCAGTTCAGGCTGGGCTGCTTGGGCACTGACGATAGGTTCAGGTTCAGGTGCAGGCTCGGCAACGGAGCTGATCGGTTCCGAAACAGGCGGTGCCTCGGCAGCTGGCGTGGCAGCCTGCTCCAACTTGAGCAAGCGCTCATACAGCGCCGCAGTACCTTGCTCGAAGCGCTGCGAAAACGCCTTGAGCTGCGCTGTCAGCGCAGCATTCTCGCGCGCCAAACCCTGCAGTTTGAGCGCCTGGCCAAGGCCCAAACCTATCAGAGCGCCCAGCAGAGACGCCGTCAGCGTCTCATCCGCCAACGCCCCGAGCACCAACCCCACCAGCATGAAGATCCATTGCATGCAGCGCGTTCCTATATCAGCTAAACCCGAACATCCTGTTGCCCGGCACCCGGCGCACACTGCGCAGCAGTATAGGAGCCCGACCGGTGCATACCCAGAGAGACGAATGCCGCACGCATCACAGCACAACAAGAAACTCGGAGCGACGCTGCCGCACAAACGATGACCAGCCGGCAGATAGTCATTCACAAACGCCGCCAGGCCGCTATCATCGCGCGCCGAACCACTGATGCATGCCTGCCCCGATGAAAAACAACCTGATTGCCGCCGCCGAACTCGACCGCCTGGAAACCTGGGCCAAATACACCGCTGATATGTGCCACAGCTGCATGTCCAGCTGCTGCACGCTGCCGGTTGAAGCGCGCCTGAATGACCTGATCCGCATCGGCGTGGTTGATGAGTTCGAACGCAGCGAGCCGCTGAAGAACATCGCCAAGCGCCTGCAGAAAGACGGCATCGTCGAACGCTTCCATCAGAAGTCGGGCATCTTCACCCTGACCCGCATGAGCAACAACGACTGCTACTACCTCGATCGCAAAACCCGCCTGTGCACCATCTACGAAAAGCGTCCGGACACCTGCCGCAACCACCCGAAGATCGGCCCACGTCCCGGCTACTGCGCCTACAAGCCGAAGAGCTAAGCAACAGCATTGAGCTGCCGCGACGCCTCGGGCAAGCTGGCAGGCATGCATAACGCCGACTTCCCCGATGACGCCCAACAGACCGAGCGCACCCGCGCCACGGTGATGCGCTATCACTTCAGCTGGAAAGACCGCGACCTCGACGCGGTGATGGCGCTGTATCACCCGGATATCCAGTACCACGACTTCTTCCAGCAGCGCTGCATGGGCTTTGCCGAGCTGCGCGAGTATGTGCGCAACAACCTGCCGCGCCAGCCTGGCGAAGCACTGGAGCACACCGACCGCATCCGCATCGACGGCCATACCGCGTTTATCCAGTACCGCATCAGCCTGCACGGCAGTGGCGGCTTGCTGGCGTTCCGCACCGGCGAGGCGATTACCGTGCGCGACGGGCTGATCTGGCGCATCCATGAATACGCCACGCTGATGCGCGAAGAGCGCGAGCTATCCGCCGCCAGTGATTCCCGCCCGGCCCTTAGCCGCCTCGGCCTCAGTGCCCGCCAGCTGGGGCTATTGGCGCAGGACCTGGAAGACTACATGCAGCGCGCCCAGGCTTACCTTGACCCGCAGCTCAGCCTGCCGCAGGTGGCAGCCGCCACCGGCTACAGCCGCAACCAGATCTCCCACCTGCTCAACCAGGTGCTCGGCCAGAGCTTCTACCGCTATATCAACCAGAAGCGCCTGCAGCACCTGCTGGCGGGGCTGGAGGCCGGCAACGACCTGCAGCGTATTGATGAACTGGCCTTCGCTGCCGGCTTCAATTCGCTCTCGGCCTTCTACAGTTGCTTCCGCCGGCACACCGGCTTGTCGCCCAAGGCCTACCTCAAACAAATTTCCTTGCGGGCACGCACACAAGACAAGCCCTGATCGACCTCCTAGTCTCTGCGCATCGCATAGTGATTGACTGCCGGAGATCGACGATGAGCCCATGGCGCTCCCTCAGCCTGTGGATGGATCAGCTGACCGAACCGCTGACCGCCCGCCCCGCGCTGACCGAAGACCTGCACGCCGATGTGGCCATCATTGGCGCGGGCTACACCGGCCTGTGGACCGCCTATTACCTCAAGCGCCAGGCGCCACACCTGCGCATCGTCATCCTCGAAGGCGAGATTGCCGGCTTCGGCGCTTCCGGGCGCAACGGCGGCTGGCTGATGGGCAACCTGCTCGGCCAGGACAACCTGCTCGCCGACCAACCCAGCGCCGCGCGACAAAGCGCCTATGCGCTGCTGCATGGCATTCCTGATGAAGTCGCCAGCGTGCTGCAGGACGAGCAGATTGCCTGCGATTACCGTAAGGCCGGCGTGCTGTATTGTGCCGCGCGCTACCCGGAGCAGCTGACCAGCCTGCGCCAGCACTTGGCCGAACTGCGCGCCCTGGGTCTGGATGAAACCGACTACCGCTGGCTAACGCCCTTCGACCTTGGCAAGCAGCTGCAGCTGGCCAACGCCTTTGGCGCCATCTACACCCCGCACTGCGCCACCATTCAACCCGCCAAGCTGGTGCGCGGCCTGGCGCGCTGCGTTACCGCCATGGGCGTCGAGCTGTATGAACAGAGCCGAGTGACCGACTGGCAAACCGGCCTGGTGCGCACCGCCACTGGCAGCGTACGCGCTGACTGGATCGTCCCGGCCGTGGAAGGTTACGCCGCCAGTCTGCCGCCGCTAGGCAACCATCAGCTGCCGGTACAGAGCCTGCTGGTGGCCACCGAGCCGCTGCCCAAGGAAGTTTGGGCCGATATCGGCCTGGAGCGCGGTCAGGCCTTCAGCGAGAACAGCCGCCAGGTGACCTATGGCCAGCGCAGCGCCGACGACCGTTTGGTATTCGGCGCCCGCGGCGGTTACCGCTTTGGCGGCCGCCTGCGCACCGACTTCAACCTCAGCGAGGACGAGCGCGACCTGCGCCGCTACCTGTTCGGCGAACTCTTCCCGCAACTCAAGCAGGTGCGCATCACCCACGCCTGGGGCGGCAACCTGGGCATGGCGCGGCGCTTTCGCCCGCACATGCTGGTGGACCGCAGCAACGGCATCGCCTTATCCGGCGGTTACGGCGGCGAAGGCGTGGGCGCCAGCAATCTTGGCGGGCGCACCCTGGCCGACCTGATTCTCGACCAGCAGAGCGAGCTGACCCGCCAGCCCTGGGTGCTCGGCGACCAGCCGATCAACCGCCTGCCGCGCTGGGAACCGGAACCGCTGCGCTGGCTCGGCTACAACGCGATCATCCAGAGCTTTGTGCATGAGGACCGCGTACTGGCCAACCCAGACAGCGCGCCCTGGCGGCGCCAGCTGGCCAGCAGCCTGGCCGGCACCATGGAAAAATTCATGCGTTAACGGAGAGATTCATGAGCATCGAACACTTCAAGAACACCGCCCACCTGCCCCTGAGCGATGCCACGCCGGTGGCTGTCCCGCTCGGCGAGCCGGTGGCGATCACCAGCAACCAGGGCATCGAACATGCCGACGGCGTCGCCGCCGGTGTCTGGGAATGCACACCCGGGCGCTGGCGCCGGCAGATCGCCCAGCAGGAGTTTTGCCACTTTATCGCCGGGCGCTGCACCTTCACCCCGGATGGCGGCGAGCCCATGCAGATCCAAGCTGGCGACGCCCTGTTGCTGCCCGCCAACACCTTCGGCGTGTGGGACATCATGGAAACCGTGCGCAAGAGCTTCGTTCTGCTCAAGTAACCCGGCCCAGCGCAGGCCCTGCTCCACCCTATTCAACTGCCGCTTCGACAACACCGATAAAAACGATGAGGTATTCCTATGCTGAAAAAACTGCTTCCCCTGCTGCTGCTCAGCAGCATCAGCCAGGCCGCGGAAACCGTGCGCATCTACAACTGGACGGACTACATCGCCCCCGACACCCTCAAGCAATTCGAGCAAAGCAGCGGCATCAGCAGCCACTACGATGTGTACGACAGCAATGAAACCCTCGACGCCAAACTGATGGCCGGGCGCTCGGGCTATGACGTGGTGTTCCCGTCCAACCATTACATGGCCCGGCAGATTCAGGGCGGCGCGCTGAAGAAACTCGACAAGAGCCGCCTGCCCGGCTGGAACAATCTCAACCCGATCCTGATGAAGGCCCTGGAAACCAACGACCCTGGTAACCAGTACGGCTTTCCCTACCTATGGGGCAGCACCGGCATCGGCTACAACATGGCCAAGGTGCGTGAAGTGCTCGGCGAGGACGTGCCGCTCGACTCCTGGGACCTGATCTTCAAGCCCGAATACCTGGCCAAGCTCAGCCAGTGCGGTGTAGCGATTCTCGACAACGGCCCGGAGCTGTTGCCCATCGCCCTGCATTACCTGGGGCTGCCACACCACAGCCAGAACCTTGAGGACTACAAAAAGGCCGAAGCACTGCTGCTGGAGATGCGCAAGAACGTGCGCTACTTCCACTCCTCCAAGTACGTCGGCGACCTGGCCAATGGCGACATTTGCATGGCCGTGGGCTTCTCTGGCGACATCATGCAAGCCGGCAACCGCGCCGCCGAAGCGAACAACGGCATCCGTATCAACTACGTGATCCCCAAGGAAGGCACGCCGATCTGGTTCGACATGGTCACCATGCCCGCCGACAGCAACAACGAGCAGGCCGCCTACGCCTTTATGAACTACCTCCTGCAGCCCCAGGTCATCGCACAGATCACCAATCACGTGCAGTACGCCAACGGCAACAGCGCTGCCGACAGCCTGGTTGACCCCAAGCTGAAAGCCGATGCCACCGTTTACCCACCGCAAGAGGCGATGAACAACCTCTACGCTCTGGAAGCCATGCCGCTGAAGATTGACCGTGTGCGCACGCGCATCTGGAGCAAGGTGAAAAGCGGGATTTAACCGAGGGCAGCGTAACGAGCCCATAAAAAGCCCCCGCCAGCCAGGCTGACGGGGGCTTTTTTATGCGTCTTACAGCTCGGCAGCAGGCTGCTCCCGCTCACGTTGAGCCAGTTCAGTCACATCGACCTTGGGCTTGATCAGGCTGAAATCGATCAAGCTCTTCGGCTGCTCGGGATTGCCAATCAGCAGCGGTAGCGGCCTGAACGCATCACTCACCAGGCTCTTGTGCGGCTCGTACATATCAAACCGCAGGCCCGCCAGGTCCGCCCATGTATGGATAAAGTGCGACGAACTGTAGGGCCGTGACAGCGCCGTGGTGAAATCCCGGGGTTGCTGCGCGCGCCACTGGGGCGAGTTCCAGAGAATAAATGGCACGGTGTACATCGGGCTGGTCGGCGCGGCCTCGTTACGCCCCAACACATCGGCCTTGGGCGCATCGAACACCGCCTCGCCATGGTCCGCCAGGTACAGCAGAAAGCCATTCGGTTCCTGCCCAGCCAGGCGCTTGATCAGGCTGGCCACTACATGGTCGTTGTACAACACCGCGTTGTCGTAACTGTTATAGGTTGGCAGTTGATCATCCGTGACAGTCGCCGGCACACCCGTACGGTCGTTGAAACGCGCGAACTCCGGCGGATAGCGGTACTGGTAGCTCATGTGCGTGCCCAACAGGTGCACCACCACAAACTTGCGCGGGGCCGGGTCGGCCAGCACCTTGGCAAAGGGTTCCAGCACATCCCCGTCGAACTGGCGGGCGTTCTGCTCACGGTTATTGTTCAGGTAAACCTGCTCATCCGCCTGCTTGGAAAAAGTCGTGAGCATGGTGTTGCGCTTGGTCATGGTCTGCTGGTTGGTGATCCAGTAAGTTTTGTAACCCGCCTGCTTCATCAGGTTGAGCACCGAAGGCGTGGTCAGGTAGCGCTCCGGGTGCTCCTGATCGGCAAAGGTCAGCACCTGCTGCAAGGCCTCGATGGTGTAAGGGCGTGGCGTGACCACGTTATCGAACACCTGCAACTGGTCACGCAGCGCATCAAGCTCCGGGGTGGTCTCACGCGGGTAGCCATATAGGCTCATGCGCTGGCGATTGGTCGACTCGCCAATCACTAATACCAAGGTGGCCGGCTGCCCAGCATGGGCGTCCTGTAAGTTGCTTAAGGGCGCAATGCTGGCGTTCTCCGCTAGCAAGACCTGCATATTGGCCAGCTGCTCACGGTAATTTTTGTAGCCCACCGCCAACTGCCACGGCGTCGCCGCTTCAATGCGTTGGGCAAAATTGTCGAAGCCCGCCTGCCAGCTGTCGTGCTTACTGAACTGACGCAACGCCGGGTAACCCAGCGACACAAACAACGCCAGAGCCGCCGCGAACACCGCACCCGGTCGCGATAAATACACTGGCCGCACCTGGCGCCAGAGCCACCACCCGCCCAGACCGTAAGCGGAAAATGCCAATAGCATCCACCAGGAGAAGTACTGAATCAGGTATTCGCGGCTCTCATTCAGGTTCGACTCGAACATGATGAAAATTACGCTCTGGGAGAACTCCTGCCCATAAATCAGAAAGTAACCAAAGCTGCCCAGCGAACACAGCCATAGCACTGCCCCAATCACCGCGGCCAGCTGACGCGAGCGCGCCGGCCACAGCAGCAACGGCACCAGCCACAAGGCACTGGCCAGTAACGCCTGACGAAAGCCAGAAAACCCCGCCGTACCGGTAAGCTGGATCAACAGCTGGGTCACGCCGGAGAAGTACCAGAAAAACACAAACGCCCAACCCAGCCCGGCCCAATCAACACGCTGGCGCGCCGCTCCAGTCAACACTGCAGACATAGCAACCTCATGGCAGCCCAATAGTGGTGCCTGTTATGCCAGACAGACTGTGAAAAACTCGTCAAACCTTGCGCGCAAACTCAACATACGTCTAGTAGACCATCCGAAAACAAAAAGCCCCCGCAGGCTCGCGCCGGCGGGGGCTTTTCAGTTAGCTAGAACTGTTATCAGTTCTTGGCTTTCTTGGCAGCGCGGGTGCGCTCGCCTTCGTCGAGGATCTTCTTACGCAGACGGATCGACTTCGGCGTGACTTCGCACAGTTCGTCGTCCTGGATGAATTCCAGCGCCTGCTCCAGAGTGAAGCGGACAGGTGGAACCAGGGCGATGGTTTCGTCTTTGCCGGAAGCACGCATGTTGTCGAGCTTCTTGCCTTTGGTTGGGTTTACGCCCATGTCGTTGTCGCGGCTGTTCAGACCAACGATCTGACCGTTGTAGATTTCCTGGCCGTGCTCAACGAACAGCTTGCCGCGCGCCTGCAGGGTTTCCAGGGAGTAGGTCAGCGCCTTACCGGTTTCTACCGATACCAGAACACCGTTCTGACGGCCGGACATGTCACCGGACTTCATGGTGTCGTAGCGATCGAAGATCGAGGTCAGGATGCCAGCACCGTTGGTCAGGGTCAGGAACTGGTTACGGAAACCGATCAGACCGCGAGCAGGGATGTTGTATTCCAGACGTACACGGCCTTTGCCATCCGGCACCATGTTGGTCAGGTCGCCCTTACGCAGGCCCATCTCTTCCATGACCTTACCCTGGGATTCTTCCGGGGTGTCGATGGTGACGTTTTCGAACGGTTCCTGCTTCACGCCATCCACAACGCGGATGATCACTTCTGGACGACCTACACCCATTTCGAAGCCTTCGCGACGCATGGTTTCGATCAGTACCGAGAGGTGCAGCTCACCACGGCCGGAGACTTTGAACTTGTCGGCGCTGTCGCCTTCTTCAACACGCAGGGCCACGTTGTACAGCAGCTCTTTGTCCAGACGCTCTTTGATGTTGCGGCTGGTAACGAACTTGCCTTCTTTACCGCAGAACGGCGAATCGTTGACCTGGAAGGTCATGGATACGGTCGGCTCG
>Ga0155449_1015_pt1 | contig 32767 bp, 33 predicted proteins | sample RifCSPhighO2_02_FD_111897 | JGI IMG/M metagenome (GOLD analysis project Ga0155449, IMG submission 111897) | Pseudomonadales bacterium RIFCSPHIGHO2_02_FULL_60_43 | reverse complement strand
AAACGAGGGCACCTTCGGTACCGGGATGGGCGTAACGCATGCTGAATATCTCCTGGTTCTTATGCTTGTTCTGGTGATGCAGCGAGAGGCGCGCGGTGGCGCTTGTGCAGAGACAGAGCAAGGGCTGGGCCAGGTGCGCGTGATTCCCAATCTAGAGCGGTTGCGTGGGTTGCGGTTGAAGGTTGTGGCGCGCGGGCTGTATCGGCCCTGATACAGCCCGCGTGACACTCTGTACCAGAGGCGATACAGCGTGGTGACTCGTCGGTCAGCGTGTCTTGCAATAGCCGGAAAGCTGGTGGATGCTCGGCCATCACGTGCACCTCCAACGCGGAGAACAATAACAATGCACAACCCAGCAAGCCGCCACGCCCAGCAGGTGCTGACTGTGGCCCAAGGGCGCGGCCAACTCGCCGGCCCGGCTGCCGATTCCTCGGTGGCGCGCTCCTGGCTGCGTTGTCTGCAGCAGCATCACCTCGACCCGGCGCAGAGCATGCCGCCGGCGGTGATTGAGCACGCGCACATGCTGGAACGGCGTGAGCAGTTGCAACAGGTGCTGGAGATTTCCAGTAACGAGATGAACAGCCTGCATCGCCAGCTGGCAGGCTCCGGCCATGCCGTGCTACTCACTGACGCGCGCGGGGTGATCCTTAACTGCGTCACCGAGCAGGCGGAAAAACGCACCTTCGAGCAAGCCGGTCTGTGGCTCGGTGCCGACTGGAGCGAAGCCTGTGAGGGCACCAACGGCATCGGCACCTGCCTGGTCGAGCGCCAGCCGCTGACTATCCACCAGAATGAACATTTTCGCAGCCGGCATACCGGCCTGACCTGCTCGGCCAGCCCGGTGTTCGACCCGCATGGCGAGCTGCTGGCGGTGCTGGATGTGTCTTCGGCGCGGCATGACGTGTCGCGGCAGAGCCAGTTCCACACCATGGCGTTGGTCAACCTGTCGGCCAAGGCCATCGAAGGCTGCCATTTCCTGCGCAGCTATGAAGGCGAGTGGCTGCTGCGCTTCCACGCCCAGGCCGAATATATCGGTCAGTTCAGCGAAGGGCTGCTGGCTTTTGATGGTGATGGCCGGGTCAGTGCGGTCAATCAGAGTGCGATCAATCTGCTCGGCCTTTCGCGTCGGCAACTGCTCGGGCGCACCTTGGTCGAGGTATTCGACTGCCGCCTGGATGACCTGCTCGGCCGTGCTTCGGCGCAGCCCAGCGCCAGTTGGCCGCTGTATACCCAGCGTGGCCAGCTGCTGTTCGCCATGCTGCGCGGCCAGCCGCGGCGCAGTGCTCAGGCACTGTCTGCTGCGAGCTTGGCAACCCCGGGTTTGTGTCTGGCCGACCCCGCTTTGCAGAGTGATTTTCGCCGCGCACTGCGGGTTTACGAACGTGATGTGCCGCTGCTGATCGGCGGGGAAACCGGCACTGGTAAAGAAGCCTTTGCCAAGGCCCTGCATCAGGTCAGCTCGCGTGGCGGTAAGCCCTTTGTCGCGCTTAACTGCGCGGCAATTCCCGAGAGCCTGATTGAGAGCGAACTGTTCGGCTATCGCGGCGGCAGCTTTACCGGTGCGCGCAAGGAAGGCATGCGCGGCAAGCTGCAGCAGGCCGATGGTGGCACGCTGTTCCTCGATGAAATCGGCGATATGCCGCTGGCGCTGCAAACCCGTTTGCTACGGGTATTGGAAGAGCGCCGGGTTGAACCAATTGGCGGTGAATCGCAAGCCATCGATGTGCGGGTGATCAGCGCCAGCCACCGTGATCTCACCCAGCGGGTAACCAGCGGCGAGTTTCGCCAGGATCTGTTCTATCGCCTTAATGGCTTGGTGATCGACCTGCCGCCGCTGCGTGAGCGCAGCGACAAGCAGGCACTGTTGGAATTTCTGCTGGCTGAAGAAGCGCGCGGGCAATCTGCACGGCTTGATGATGCGGCCCGCGAAGCGCTGCTGGCTTACTCCTGGCCTGGCAATGTGCGCCACCTGCGCAATGTGCTGCGCACCCTGTGTGCGTTATGTGAAAACGGCGTGATCAGCCAAGCCGATTTACCGGCTGAAATGCGCCATGCTCGGCCTGCACTGGCTGCGCTGCCCGTCAGCAAACCCGACCAGTTGGGCGATGCCGAACGCCAGGCGCTGCTGGCCGTGTTGGACGCGCAGCACTGGCACATCAGCCATGCCGCCGAGCAACTGGGCATCAGCCGCAACACCCTGTACCGCAAACTGCGCAAACACGGCATCGCCAAGCAGGGTTAACACCATCGGTGGGTGTTAACCCTGGTGAAGCCCGCCTTTGTCTGCCTGTGCCGTTGGGCTTAGCCACTGCGCACCGCGCCGACGTCCAACCCAACCTGCGCAAATGGGCGGGGAGGCTGTGATAATCTGCGGCGAGTTTTTATCCCGCCTTATTCACCGGCTCTGACGACGCCTTCAAGGTACATCATGCATATCCATATTCTCGGCATCTGCGGCACGTTTATGGGCTCGCTGGCCGTCTTGGCCAAGGAACTCGGCCACCGCGTAACCGGCTCCGACGCCAACGTTTACCCGCCCATGAGCACCCAGCTGGAAGCCCAAGGCATCGAACTGACGCAGGGCTATGACGCTGCCCAACTCGACCCCGCGCCGGATCTGGTGGTGATCGGCAATGCCCTGTCGCGCGGCAACCCGGCGGTGGAATATGTGCTGAACAAAGGCCTGCCCTACGTGAGCGGCCCGCAGTGGTTGGCCGACCACGTGCTGCAAGGCCGTTGGGTGATGGCGGTGGCCGGTACCCACGGCAAAACCAGCAGTTCGAGCATGCTCGCCTGGGTGCTGGAACATGCCGGCATGAGCCCGGGCTTTTTGATTGGCGGCGTGCCGCAGAACTTCGGCATCTCCGCGCGCTTGGGTGGCACTCCGTTCTTTGTGGTGGAAGCCGACGAATACGACAGCGCCTTCTTCGACAAGCGCAGCAAGTTCGTCCACTACCGCCCGCGCACTGCGATTCTGAATAACCTGGAGTTCGATCACGCGGACATCTTCCCGGATCTGGCAGCGATCGAGCGGCAGTTCCACCATCTGGTGCGCACCATTCCCGGTGAAGGGCTGATCATCCATCCCACCACTGAACCGGCGCTCAAACGCGTGATCGAAATGGGCTGCTGGACGCCAGTCGCCACCACCGGCGAGGGCGGGCAATGGCAGGCCAATCTGCTCAGTGCCGACGGCTCGCTCTTCGAGGTGATTTTCGAAGGTAAAACCGCCGGCACCGTGGATTGGCAACTGACCGGCCAACACAACGTCGCCAACGCCCTGGCCGTGCTGGCGGCGGCGCGCCATGTGGGCGTGGTGCCGGAGCTGGGCATCGCCGCGCTGTGCGGCTTTATCAACGCCAAGCGGCGCATGGAGAAGGTTGCCGAGGTCAACGGCGTGACCATTTTCGATGACTTCGCCCACCACCCAACGGCGATTGCCACCACCTTGGATGGCCTGCGCAAACGCATCGGCGACGCCAAGCTGATCGCCATTGTCGAGCCGCGCTCCAACTCGATGAAACTCGGCGCGCACCGCGACGGGTTGCCTGAGTCTGTGCTGCAAGCCGATTCTGTTTACTGGTACGCGCCGCCGAATCTGGGCTGGGACCTGGCCGGTACGGTCGCCGCCTCGACGGTGCCGACGCAGGTGTGCGATTCCCTGGAAGCGATCATCGCCGGGGTCAAGGCCGAGGCTGCGCCGGGCACACAAATTGTGGTGATGAGCAACGGCGGCTTTGGCGGTTTGCATGGCAAGCTGGCTGCGGCCTTGGCTGAGCGCTAGGTCGTCAGGTTCGTAGCCCGGATGGAATCGGGGGCAAGAGTCACCCGGATTTCATCCGGGCTACGTGGTTGCTGTGTGGCTAACGGCGCAGTGTTTTAGCCAAAATTCGAGGAGCTTCGATGAGCGGTCCAGAACGAATTACCCTAGCCATGACCGGAGCGTCCGGCGCGCAGTACGGCTTGCGCCTGCTCGACTGCCTGGTGCGTGAAGACCGTGAGGTGCACTTCCTGATTTCCAAGGCGGCGCAGTTGGTCATGGCCACCGAAACGGATGTCAGTCTGCCGAGCAAACCCCAGGCCATGCAGGCATTCTTGAGCGAGTACACCGGCGCCGCGCCGGGGCAGATTCGCGTGTTTGGCAAAGAAGACTGGATGGCTCCGGCGGCCTCTGGCTCGGGTGCGCCCACTGCTATGGTGGTGGTGCCGTGCAGCACCGGCTCACTCTCGGCGATTGCCAATGGCGCCTGTAACAACCTTATTGAGCGCGCCGCCGACGTGGCCCTCAAGGAGCGTCGTCAATTGATTCTGGTGCCGCGTGAGGCGCCGTTCTCCAGCATTCATCTGGAGAACATGCTCAAACTGTCGAACATGGGCGCGATTATCCTGCCGGCCGCTCCGGGCTTTTATCACCAGCCGCAGACCATTGATGACCTGGTAGATTTCGTCGTGGCGCGGATCCTCAACTGCCTGAATATTCCCCAGGACATGCTGCCGCGTTGGGGTGAACATCATCAGATCAGCCCTGATGAATAAGCGGCTGAGTTGCCTCGTTCTGGGCCTGAGCCTGGCCCTGTCGCTCAGCGGTTGCGCCACGGTGCGCACCCTGGATGCCGCCAAGCCCGATGCGCCGGTGGTGTACGCCGGCACACGGCTTAACCTGTATGCGCTGCAAGGCGGCTGCTGCGCCACGGACCGCTTCGGCGCCGAAGCCCCGGCGTATCCGGCGGCTGATCTGCCGGTTAGCGCATTGCTCGACACCTTGCTGCTGCCGCTGTCCCTGGCGACGGCCATTGGCTTGAATCTGGGTATCAGCGGCGGGTTGTGATCGCCAGCTGGCGGGTCATTGGCTGGGCTGTATAGGTCCTGATGGCCAGTGCTCAATGTTCTGCGCCGGCCCCGGTTTGGCGAACAGGTAACCTTGAAAGCGCCTGCAGCCCATGCCTTGCAGGGCCTCGTATTGCGCCTGAGTTTCTACGCCTTCGGCGGTTACGCTGAGATTGAGGTTGGCGCCCAGCGCCAGGATGGTGCGCACGATGGCGGCATCGCTGGGGTGTTCGAGCAGGTCGCGGACGAAGGATTGGTCGATCTTCAGCTTATCCAGCGGCAGGCGTTTGAGGTAGTTGAGTGAGGAGTAGCCGGTGCCAAAATCATCCAGCGCCAGGTGCACGCCACGTGCTTTTAGCTGACTCATCTTGTCGATCAGCGTTTCCACATCCTCCACCAGTTGGCTTTCGGTCAGTTCCAGCTCCAGGCGTTCAGACTTGGCGCCGCTTTCCGCGAGGGCAGCAAACACGTCTTCAATAAAGTCGGGATGGTGGAACTGTCGGGCGCTGACGTTGACCGCCAGTGTCAGGTGCGCCAGCTGTGGATCATGGGCCCATACCACCAGTTGTTGGCACGCCGCACGCAAGATCAGGCGACCCAGCGGCAGAATAAGCCCCGTGCTTTCAGCCAGGGGAATGAATTCGCCCGGCGGCACCAGCCCGCGTATAGGGTGCTGCCAGCGGACCAGGGCCTCGGCGCCGACCAGTTGCCCGTGAGCATCCACCTGGGGTTGGTAGTGCAGGATAAAGTCGTGCTGGTCGAGGCTCTGGCGCAGGTCGCTTTCCAGGCTGGCGCGGGCGCTGACTTCGGCCTGCATCGCCGGGTCGAAAAAGCGCAACGCGTTGCGGCCGGCAGCTTTGGCCTGGTACATGGCCATGTCGGCACGCTTGAGTACCTCGTCGACCGTACTGTCCTCCTTGGGGAACAGGGCGACGCCGATGCTGGCCGTGCTGATATAGCTGCGGCCTTGCAGGGTGTAGGGCACGGCGAGCGCCTTAATGATCTTGTTGCCGACGTGTTCAACCTGTTGGCCGGCCTGTTCAGGCTTCAGGCTCAGGCCTTCGAGCATCAACACAAACTCATCGCCGCCGAGACGAGCCAGGGTGTCCTGGGCGCGCACATGGCTACTCAGGCGTTCGGCGACCTGCTGCAGCAACTGGTCGCCCATGTCGTGGCCAAGGGTGTCGTTGAGGTCTTTGAAATTATCCAGGTCGATAAACAGCAGTGCGCCCTGTTGCAGGCCGCGGGCATGCTTGGCCAGGGCCTGTTGCAGGCGGTCGAGCAGTAGACGGCGGTTGGGCAGGCCGGTGAGTGGGTCGTAGAAGGCCAGCTGGTTGATTTTTTCGAGGTTCTTCTTGTGTTCGGTGATGTCAGTGGAGATGCCGCATAGCGCGTAAATCTTGCCGTGATCGTCGCGCAGCGGCAGCTTGACCGAGAGAAAGGCGTGCTGCGTGTTGCCGTCCAGGCTGCGATTGATTTCCTCGGTCTGCACCCGTTCGCCGAGTGTGAGTACGCGATTGTCGTTGTCATACAGGTTGGTTGCAGTGTCGATGTCGAAGAACTGTTCATCGGTTTTGCCAATCACCTGCTCAAGGTTCTGGCCGAACAGCTCGCAGACCTTGCGGTTGGCATATTGATAACGCAGCTGCACATCCTTGATGTAGATGTACGCCTCGACGCTGTCGAGGATGGTGTTCAGGCGTGCTTCGCCGGCCTGCAGGTGGCGGGTTTTCTCGTGCACCTGGCGGCGTAACAGCCATGCGCCGCCCAAGGCAGCAATCAGCAGCAGTACCAGGGTCGTCAGCCCCCACCAGACAACCGTGGGGATCAGCAGGCGTGGCCGCTCACCGCCCCAGCGCAGCAGGGTTTGGTAGTACACAGAGGACGGCGAGTTCTGCCAGTTCGCCAGGTGCTGATCGATGGCGGCCAGTAAATCGGCGTTTTGCCCTTTGCGGGTGGCGTAGAACAGCTGCGCAGGCTGAAACATGATTGAGGAGCTTTGCAGCCGGTAGCTCGGCGCATGGAAATCTCCAAAGCGCTGGTTGGCGACTACGGCGTCGGCATGCTCGTCCGCTACCAGGGCAAACCCTTGCTGCAGACTGGGTACGCCGATCAATTGCGCTTTCAAGTCGAAGCTGTCCAGCAGCCCACGCAGGTAGTCCTCCTGCACCGAGCCTTGCAGGACGGCAATGCGCAGGTCTTTGAGGTCGAGTACTGATTTCAGCTGCAGGTTCTCGTTGCTGTACACCTGCGACCAGCTGACCAGCGAAGGCACTGTGTGAAAGTCGAGTACCTCTGCGCGGCTGTCGTTATAGGCCACGTCCGGCATCAGGTCGATCTCGCCGCTTTGTGCCATCTCCAGGCATTGTTGCCACTCGCAGGGCCTTGGTTGCAGTTGCCACTTTTCCTGGCGGGCGATCTCGTTCAGCAGCTCGCCGAGAATGCCGGAAAGTTTGCCCTCTTGATCCAGGATGATTTTCGGCTCGTTGGCGTAGACCCCCACGCTGACCGCACGAGACTGCGCGCCGCTATAAGGCGTGACCGTGAAACCCACGGTGAAGAGCAGCAGGGCGATGAGATGGCGAGTGAGCAGGCGCATCATGCGTGGGGCTACTTCTATGCAAAGTCCGTAGCCTAACGATAGCCAGAATATGGCCTGGGGTGTGACGGGATGATGGCGACGAGCGATTTGACGCGTGATGGGTCGTCAGGCGTGGCTCAGTAGGCCCAGCCTTGGTAGATATAGGTCATGGGTTTTGGCCCTTTGAGGTAGCGATTGCTCAGCTCGCCAATCTGAAACCCGCCGGCTGTGATCAACGCCGGGATATCGCGATTGAGGTGGCAGCCACCGGCTAACGGCTTCCAAATCGGGGTCAGGCGGTTCTGCCAGCTCAGCACGGGCAGCTCGGGAGCCATGCCGTGTTCGCAGAACAACAGGCGACCGCCAGGTTTGAGCACGCGGCGCATTTCTTTCAGTGCGGCTACAGCATCAGGAATGGTGCACAGGGTGAAGGTGCAGACAATGCTGTCGAAGCTGGCGTCGTCGGCCTGAATCTGCCCCAGTTCGAGGGCAATCATCTCCACTGGAATGCTGATCGCGGCGGCCCGTTGTCTGGCCAGTTTCTGCATATCGGCGCTGGGGTCGACGCCAATGATCACACTGACCTTTGCGGCATCGTAGAAGGCCAGGTTAAGGCCGCTGCCGATGCCGATTTCCAGTACCCGGCCGTGGGCCAGTGGCACCAGTTGCGAGCGGGCTTTCATCACCGCGCCCATACCGCAGGCGAAGTCGATCAGGTGTGGCAGCAGGTAGCGGTCATACAGGCCCACGGGTTGCCCTCGGCAGAGTTATTCGGCGTCGTCTGGCAGATCACTGTTGTCGCCGCTGACAGCGGCAAAACACTTGATCAGGTGCACGCCGGCCGTGCCGCTGATGCGCCAGGCGTCGGTCTCACCATCAAAACGTGCGGCGATTACCTGGGCTAGGTTGAAATGCCATTTGCGCAGGGCGCGACCGTCCATGCATTCGATGCTCAGCAGCGGCGCCTCGTCAGTGGGCGTGGTGCCGGCATGATGTTGAGCCAGTTGATCGTCGTTGAGGCTGAACTGCCAGGCATGCAGCTCGTCGATTTCCAGCATATCGGCGCCGCTCAGGGCGCTGATCAGGTCGTGCGGGGAGGTGCTCATAGGTCGATGGCTTCTTGTCGTTAGCGGCCGAGACGGCGCAGTTGGTCTGATTCGATCACCCGGGTGCCGGCATCCTCTTCCAGCGCCAAGCGCCACAGTGCGCGGGCCAGTACGGTGGCTTCAATGCCACGATATTTGCCCGGTAACCAGCGCATAAAGGGCGCGGCCAGTCGCTCGCCAAGGCGAAACTCCTGACGGGCGCCCAGCAGTAACGAAGGGCGGACGATGGTCAACTGCGGCCAGCCTTGCGCGCGCAGGGCTTGCTCCATTTGGCCTTTGACCTTGTTGTAGAACACGGTGGAGTTGGCATCTGCACCGAGGGCGCTGATCACCAGCAGGTGACGTGCGCCGAGGGCGCGTGCGCGTTCGGCGAAGGCGAGCACCAGGTCATGGTCGACCGCGCGAAAAGCCTCTTGCGAGCCGGCCTGTTTAATCGTGGTGCCCAGGCAGCAGAAGGCGGTATCGACCTTGCCGCTCAGTTCCGGCAGCAAGGTCAGCAGTTCGCCTTGCGGGTTTTCCAAGTGTGCATGGGCCGCCAACGGGCGGCGGCTGGGGGCCAGTACGCGGGCGACGGTGGGCTCGTTCAGCAGGCGATCCAGCAGGTGTTCGCCGGTCAGTCCGGTGGCACCTGCAAGGAGGATGTGCTGGGGTGTTAAATACATAGTGTGAGGTTCTCCGCTGATATCAATCAGCTTATCAGGCCGTTGGTGGCGCGCATGGCTGTTAGCGGTTGACCGCAGATTGCGCCTCAAGTGCATTGTTGAGGGCGCGCTCGGCCTGTTGTTCGCGCAGCGTACGCCATTGTGCGAGCACCGCTTTGGCAGGCCAGATCTGCGGCTCGGAGGGTTCGAAACCGTCGGCTTTTTCGCGTTCGGCAACGCTGACCTGGGCCAGCTTGAAGGCACGCTGCAGGTCGTCGGTTTGCTGCAGGGCTTCGGCGAACAACGCGCGGCCGAAGTAGGTGAAGTCGTTTTCTTCCGAGCAGCCGAAGGACACCCGGTCGGCCCGGGCTGCGGTGATCACCAGGGTCTTGTCATCCTGCAACTTTGGGATAAAACCACCGGAGTAGCAGGCCGAGATCACCATCACCTTGTGCCGATCCTTAAGCGGTTCGAGCAGGGCTGCCAGCTCACTGGCCGGCAGGTCATCGAGCTGCATGCGTGGCTGGTCGAGGTTCAGCTCGTGTTGCGCTGAACCGTGACTGGTCAGGTAAATAAAGATCAGGTCTTCCTTGCCGCTGCGCTCGGCCAGGGCTTGAATGCTGCGGCTCAAGCTGGCGCTGGTGGCTAGGGGGCGATCGGTCAGGTGGTCACGGTGGTTGACCAAGGTGATCAGACCGTGGGCGGCGAAGCGTTCCTGCAGGAGGTTGCCGACATAATCGGCCTCGCGCATGAATACACTCTGCTTGCCGTCACCCGCCAGGGTCAGGGCATACAGCTCGATGGCCGGTGTTGAGGCAGGCAGCTTGGCGATGGCGGCGTCAAGCAGGCGGCCTTGCTCCAGCACGCCGGTGGCCAGGGCGTCCGGTATGGCCTTGCCCTGGGCATCACGAATCAGTCGGCCGTTCTGCCAGGTGCCGCTTTGCTGGGTACCATCGGTCAGGGTCAGGCTGCCATTGCCCTGGTAGCTGCCGTAGGCGAAGTTGCCTTGATAGGCACTGCCGTCGGCCAGGGTCAGGTGACCTTCACCGTGGTAGCTCCAATCGTCGAACTGGCCTGTGTAATGGCTGCCGTCGCTGCCCTTGAATTCGCCTTTGCCGGTGAGGCCGCCGTTCACAAAGCGGCCACTCCAGACGTCGCCAGCGGCGCTTTGGTAGCGCCCCTTGCCGTGGAACTGGTTATGACGGAACTGGCCGCTGTACAAGTCGCCATCCGCATTCTTGAAGCTGCCCTGGCCGTTAAGTTGGCTGTTATCGAAGGTGCCGGTGTACGCATTGCCTTCGGCATCGGTGAGCACGCCCTGGCCATCGGGTTCGCCTTGTTTGAACTGGCCCTGGAAGCTGGCACCGTTACTCCATTGCAGTTTGCCCAGCCCGCTGTATTGGCCCTTGCTGAATTCCCCGCGGTATTCCAATTGGCTGCTTTTCAGGTGACCTTCGCCACTGGGCCTGCCGTTGATAAAACCGCCCTCGTAACGGCTGCCATCGCTGTAGGTGAGGCTGCCTTGGCCGTGGAAGTCTCCGTTCTGAAACTCGCCACTGTAGAACTCGCCGTGCTTGCTGCGCCATTCGCCCGGGCCGTTGAACTGACCGTCCTTGAACAGCCCGTCGTAGTAACTGCCATCGCTGTAATCCAGGCGGCCAGGACCTTGCAACAGGCCGTCGACAACTTCGCCACGGTAGCGACCACCATCAGGCAGCACGGCATTGGGGGGCAGTAAGGGTTCGCCATCGCCGCAAGCGGCCAACAACAGGGCGAGACTCAGAGGGGCCAGGCGGACGAGCGTGTGCATGCAGAAAATCCAGGCTGGAAGGTCGATGCCGAGTATGCCTTAACACGCCCGGAGTGCCGTGATTGAGCGCACCGTCGGGCATTTAAAAATACAAAAGGCGCACCGCAGATGCAGGTGCGCCTTGATCCGGCGGTGGTAATCAGACGAAGCAGAGGGTCAGTGGCTCGGCGATGTAGGCCGGTTTTTCCGAGCCTTCAATCTCCAGTACCACTTTGGCCTTGAGCAGCCATTGGCCTGGGTTCTTCTCGGTGGCATCCGTCAGCGTCACCACCAGGCGGACTTTGGAATTGACCTTCACCGGCTGGATAAAGCGCACGCTGTCCAGGCCGTAGTTGACGGCCATCTTCAGCCCTTTAGGCATGATCATGATGCCTTCCATCAACTTGGGCACCAGTGACAGCGAGAGAAAGCCGTGGGCGATGGTGGTGCCAAAGGGGGTGAGTTTGGCTTTTTCCGGGTCGACGTGGATGAACTGGTGATCACCTGTGCATTCGGCAAACTGGTTGATGCGTTCCTGGTCGATGGTCAGCCAATCGGAACGGCCGAGCTCTTTACCGATATAGCTGGGCAATTCAGCGGCGGGTACTGATGTCATGGTTTCTCCTTGAAGACGCAAGTGTTGTTTTTTTTGGGGCGTAAAATCCTTCTGCCCTAAGATCATCATGGGTTCGACGCAGGGTCAAGTGCCTATTGCGATGGGGCAAGGTATGCCGTTGGCTCGTGCGCAACCGCTGTAAACCGGCCCTTGCCGGGTGCTTCTGCTTATAATGCGCGGCACTGCGTCTGGGATCATACGATTCGGAGATTACCCATCATGCTGCTACGCGGCCTTTCCTGGCTGGTGCTGTGCCAGTTGCTCGGCACTGCGCTGAATGTCCTGTTGATCCCGATTTTGCCGGGGCCAATCATCGGCATGTTGCTGTTGTTCGTCTTCCTGCTGCTGCGCGGAGAAGTCGGCGAGCCGCTGCATCTCGCCTCTACCAGTCTGCTGAAATACCTGCCGCTGCTGTTGGTACCGCCAGCGGTGGGCGTGATGGCCTATGCCGAGGATATCTTTGCCGACTTCTGGGCGATTGCTGGTGCGCTGTTGCTGTCATTGCTGATCTCGATCGTGTTTGCCGGCTGGCTGATGCAGAAGCTGATTGATCGCCAACAACGCCGGGAGGACGCATGAGTCTGGACTGGCACGCCGCCTGGCAGGCGTTGATCCATCACCCGCTATTTGGTGTAGGCATCACCCTTGGGGCCTATCAACTGGCGATTGCCGCCTACGAGAAAACCCGCTGGGTGTTTCTGCAGCCGGTGCTGCTGTCGATGCTTGCGGTAATCGGCATTCTTTTGGCCTGCGGCCTGACATTTGCCGAATACAAAGACAGCGCTGCGGCGTTGACGCTGTTCCTCGGGCCAACCACGGTGGCTCTCGCGGTGCCGCTGTTCCTTAATCTGCGACGTATTCGCCAGCTGTTCTGGCCGACCCTGATCACCTTGCTGGTGGCCGGCGTGGTCGCCACGGTCTTAGGCATTACCCTGGCCTGGGTCTTCGGCGCCGAGCAGATCATGCTGATGAGTATGGCGCCCAAGTCGGTGACCTCACCGATTGCCATGCTGGTGGCCAATCAGATTGGCGGTATTGCTGCCCTGGCTGCGGTGTTTGTGATGATCACCGGGATCATCGGGGCCATCATCGGTCCGGCGCTGCTTAAGCGCTGTGGCGTGCATCACCCGGCTGCACTGGGCATGGCCCTGGGCCTGACCGCGCATGCGGTTGGCACCGCCCGTGCGCTGCAGGAAGGTGAGGAGTGCGGCGCGTTTTCAGCCCTGGCGATGAGCCTGATGGGCGTATTCACGGCCGTGCTGCTGCCGCTGGCGATTCTGTTGTGGCTATAAGGAGGTGTGTGTGACCCTGCCGCTGTTTCCACTGAACACTGTATTATTTCCCGGCTGCATGCTCGACTTGCAGATATTCGAAGCACGCTACCTGGACATGGTCAGCCGCTGCATGAAGCAAGGGCGGGGCTTTGGTGTGGTGTGCATCATTGATGGCGCCGAGGTGGGCGAGGCCGCGGGGCAATTCTCGGCGATCGGTTGCGAGGCGTTGATTCGCGATTTCGAGCAGCGGCCCAATGGCTTATTGGGGATTCGCGTCGAGGGTGGTCGGCGTTTTCGCGTGCAGCGCGCGCAGGTGCTGCCGGATCAACTGACCCTGGCCGAGGTCGAGTGGTTAGACGAGCAAGCTGAGCAGCCGCTGGAGGCTGAGCATGCGGATTTGGCAGCATTGCTCGGTGCGCTGAGCGCTCACCCGTTGGTGGCATCACTGGGCATGGCGAGTGCGCCAGCGGGCCAGGAGGCCCTGGCCAATCAGCTGGCCTACCTATTGCCGCTGGACGCCGAACAGAAGCTGCAACTGCTCGAAATGCCGGACGTGCAGCTGCGGCTAGAACGGTTGCAGGCGTTGCTGGAGCTGCTGCAAGGCGGTCATCAATAGCGATACAGCAGCAGGCCGGTGGACAGCTGCCAGGTGGCGATGCCGCCGAGCAGCGCCAGAATCGCTGGCAGTAATAGCCACCAGATTCTTGCCGTCAGAGCCGGCAGTGGTGCGCGCCATTGCACCAGCGCCAGGCTCAGGGCGCAGAAACAGCCCGCCAACATGGCCCCGGCGATGATGTCGCTGGGCCAATGCACCCCGAGGTAGACCCGAGAGAGGGAGATTGCCGCCGCTGGCAGGCTGGCCAGCAGCAGCCACGTCAGACGCATGCGTGGCGGTTGGCCGCGACCCGCGAGCATGCCGAGCAGCAGAAAGAAGGCAAAGGCCGCTGAGCTGTGGCCGCTGGGGAAGCTGAAACTGCCCAGTGGTTCCAGCAGTACATCTGGACGGCTTCGCGCAAACAGTGCTTTTAGCGCGCCATTCGCCAGGGCGGTGCCAAGCGTGGCGCCGATGGCCAGGCACAGGCTGCGCCACTGTCGGGTAGCCAGCAGAATCAGGCACAGCAGCACGGCCGCCGCCACTTGAGTGTGCAGGTCGCCGAGGTGGGTAATCAGCACCATCAGTGTATCGAGGGTGCTGCTGCGCTGTTCCTGCACCAGGGCCAGCAGACCCTGATCAAAGTGGCTGAGCAGCGGCCAGCTGAGCATCATGCCGACCAGCAGCACCAGGCAAGCGCCGGCCGCCAGCAGGCTAGCGTGGCGTTGCCCGCGTATGCTGCCTTGAATGCTCAGGCCGACCACGATGGCCACGCCTGCCGCTACGGCGCCGGCCTGCGGCCAGAACCCTTCCGGCAGCGGCAGGCGCAAGGCGGCACCCGTGGCCCAGCCCGGCAGCATGTAGGCCATGGCCCAGCCGGCGGCGGCCAGTAGGCTGACGGCGATAAAACGCGGGAGCGGCATGTTCAGCATGCCGGCGACCATCGGTAGCATCGGCCGCAGCGGGCCGATATAACGGCCGACCAACAGGCTGGCGACGCCGTAGCGCTGAAAATAAACCTCGGCCGCGCTCAACCACTGGGGGTGGCTGCGCAACAACGGCAGGCGGCGAATGTCCTGATGAAAATAGCGGCCGATAGCATAGGACAGTGCGTCACCGAGCAAGCCGCCGAAGTAGGCCAATAGCAGGGTTTCCCACAGTGACAGCGCGCCGTTACCGGCCAGGACTGCCACGGTAAACAGCAGAATGGTGCCCGGCACGATGATGCCGGCAATGGCCAGGCATTCGACGCAGGCAATGACAAAGATCGCCAGGCCCAGCCATTCGGGGTTGGCGCTCAGCCACAGGGTTAGGGTGTCGAACCATTGGCTCATCGGTGGTCATCCGTGGGGGTTAGCAAGTAGTAGTCTTGGCCGGCCTGTTGGCCCCGCCGTAATGGGTTGCGCGTGCAATGACGGGCAAAGGCAGCATCGACAAACCGGTACGGCAGCTGTTCATCCCGGCCGTGGGGAATGCCCAGGCGCGCGCATTGCACAACGTGTTGCGGGCGCTCGCCGAGGTCTTCGACAAACAGGCGCTGCTCATCGAAGGGCTGAGCATCCCAGTCCGGCACTTTCAGGCCCAGAGCCTTGCACAGCAGCGTCTGCCCTGCGCAGAGGGTTGCAGTGCTGCGTGGCCTGCCTTGGGCGTCGGGATTGTTTTCCTGCATTTGCATCAGTGCGTCTGCGCCGCTGTGGGCATCCTGCCAGGGGTAGGCAGATTTGATCAGTACCGCATTGCCTGGGCCTTGGGCGCTGAAGTTCAGCGAGTCGCCGCCGCGGGCGTAATACATATAGATATGTCCGCCTTCCATAAACAGTGCGCGGCGCTTGTGGGTATAGCCGAGCGAGGCATGGCTGCCTTTTTCGCTCAGGTAATAGGCCTCGGTTTCGATGATGCGCGCGCTTAGCCATTGCTCGCCGTGGCGATGGCGAATCACTTTACCGAGCAGCTCACGGGCCAGTAGGCGCGCATCGCGGTCGAAGAAGCTCGCGGGCAATGCCCGGCCCCGGGGCCAGGGCAAACTAAGGTTGGGATCGGCTGACATGCGGTGTTGTGCTTACTCGGCAGGGCATAGGCTGAGATTGTTGCCGTATCAGGTGCTCAACAGCGCACCGTTCAAAGGCCTGCGATCATAACAATAAGAGTCTTAACCATGTCTGAACGTGCTCGCGTCAGCAGTGCCCATATCAGCCCCAGCGCCCACTACACCGGCTATATCTGGTATCGCCATCAGCTGGCCGATGCCGCCTTCGTGACGGGCTTCGGGCGGTTTGTGCATGGTTTACTCAGCCCGATTACCTGGGGCGCGCGGGTGGGGTTCGGGCTGGATATTGAGCAGTTTCTGCTGCAGCGGCACTTGCAGATCGACGCGCAGCTGACGGCGGCGATTGAGCAGGACGGCGTGTGCCAGGTGGTCGAGATTGCCTGCGGCCTGTCGCCGCGTGGACGGCGCTTTACCGCGCGTTACCCGCAGCTGCGCTATGTTGAGGCTGATCTACCGGTAATGGCTGCGCGCAAGCGCCTGCTGCTGAATGCGGAAGGCTGGCTGGGCAGCCAGCATCAAGTGCGTGCGGTGGATATCCTCGCCGAGGAGGGGGGCAAAAGTCTGGCGGCGCTGTTCGCCGAGCTGGATCACAGCAAGCCGGTGGTGGTCATCACCGAAGGCTTGGTGAACTACTTCGAGCTGGCGCTGATCGAGTCATTCTGGACGCGCCTGGCCGACCAGCTGCGGCAGTTCCCGCAGGCTACCTACCTGACCGAGCTGTACCCCGATCTGCGCGAGCACCCACGTTACCGCCAGTTACGTTGGGGTGTCGGCCTGATCGGGCGGCTGACTCGTGGCAACTACCCGCTGCACTACCGCAACGATCAGGCGATTGTGCAGGGCTTTCAGCGCTGCGGTTTCGGCCAGGTCGAAGTATTCGACCCGAGCCGCACGGCCCAGGCGCTTGGTCAGGCGCCATCGCGTAATGCCGGGCTGGTGCGGGTGATTGAGGCGCGGGTCTAAGAGTCTGTTTTGAGAGCGGTATTGCCGGCGCTAAACAGCTCCGGAGCAGGCGCTAGGCACAGGCCGCTGCCGGCAGGGGCTGCCGTTGAAAGTGCGTGGCCAGCGCCTGGCTGGCGTGCTGATCGCTGTGCGGGAAGACAAATGCCAGGCCGTTTTGATCATGGCGCAGTGCGAGTATGGGCTGTGCGGGCAGGTCTTTGCAGATGAGCAGCCAACCGCGGCCGCTTCCAATAGTCGGCAGGTTGCCCTGCAGTAAACCGCCGAAGAAGCCCAATTCACTGATGTCCACCCGCCATTCGCCACCCTCGGCATGCTGCAGGCGCGCTTGGCGCTGGCTGGGCGGCAGGCGCGGCTCGTGACGCTTTTCCAGCTGCAGCAGTTGCGGGTTGCTCAGCAGGCTGCTGCCCGGGCTGCGGCTCGGTAGGGCGTCGTCGCGCAGGAACGGGTTGTACAGGCTGGCGCAGGCGTCGCGCTGTTCAAACTGGGCCAGGTGGTCGGCGTTGTGGATCAGTGCGCAACTCGCCTGGGCGCAGGCAGCGGCAAAGTGCGCGTGCTCCCAGGGTTGGGTGAAGTGGTCATATTCACCGGCCAGCACCAGGGTCGGGCAGCTGGGGTGCGCGTGAAAGCCCTGAAAATCCAGCAGGCGCTGGCTGTTCTGCCGGTAGCGCTCGATATCGGCGGCTGACAGTCGCTGGATCTGCCGCAGCAATGCCTTGCGAAATACCGGTGCAACGCCGGTTTGTTCCAGGCGCAAAGGGTTGAGCAGGCCGGTCAGCGCGCCATGGGCAAAGGCCTCGCAGCGCCCTTCGGCCAGCAGCGCAAGGCCTTCCTGCAGCAGCAGGCGCGCGCCGGGACGGCCGAAGGCGGTGATCCCGGCCAGCAATACACGGGCGCAGCGCTCAGGGTGACGCGCGGCAAACAGCGCGGCCAGGGCTGAGCCGTAGGACAGGCCGATGGGCATCAGCGGCGGTAGACGCAGTTCTTCGGCAAAGGCGGCGATCAGGTCGGCCAGTTGCTCCAGGCTCAGGTCGGGCACCAGTTGCAGGTTGCCGCCCTGGCTGGGCAGGTCGAGCAGGATCACCGGGTGCTCGCCGAGCAGCTCGCTGACTTCGGCTGCAAACGAGCGAAAGCTCTGGAATGCGCCGCCCAGCAGCAATATGGGCGGGCGAGTGTCGTGGCTGCGGCAGGCGTAGGCCTGGTAGTGCAGGCGCAGGTCGCCGATATGCAGCACCTGTGGGGCTTCGTTAAGTTGTGCGGCGCAGTAGTCGGTACGGTAATGCATGCTGATCCCACCCCGGCGGTCGGCCGCCTGTCTTGCTTGTGATGGCAAGGTAAACATTCGGACGGTTTTTGTTTACCTAACCTTCGGGCGGCTGATGGTCTGTGGTGTCACTGTTTCTTCCGGTGGCTTGCTGTGTGGGGCTTGGCGGCGTTACCGCGGGTTGTGGCGAACGCAGTGTCTACCGTCCGCCGCGCAGCGCTGGGCGTGGAGCGGCGCGACCGTTATACTCAGCGACTTTTTTCAACCGCCAGACCTGCCAAGACCATGACTGAGTCCGTGCTCGACTATATGACCCGCCTGGGACAGGCCGCCCGCAGTGCCTCGCGTGTACTGGCGCGCGCCAGTACCGCGCAGAAGAACCGTGCCCTGCAGGCCGCCGCCGCCGCGCTGGATGCCGCGCGCAGCGATTTGACTGCCGCCAACGAGTTGGACCTGGCCGCCGCGCGCGCCAATGGTCTGGAGCCGGCCATGGTTGACCGTCTGGCGCTGACGCCGGCAGTGATCGACTCGATGATCGAAGGCTTGCGTCAGGTCGCCACCTTGCCCGATCCCATCGGCGAGATCCGCGATATGCGCTACCTGCCGTCGGGTATTCAGGTCGGCAAGATGCGCGTGCCGCTCGGCGTAATCGGCATCATCTATGAGTCGCGGCCGAACGTGACCATCGACGCCGCCAGCCTGTGCCTGAAGTCCGGTAACGCCACCATCCTGCGTGGCGGCTCTGAGGCCATTCATTCCAACCAGGCGATTGCTCGTTGCATTCAGCTCGGTCTGGCTGAAGCCGGATTGCCCGCCAGCGCCGTGCAGGTGGTGGAAACCACTGATCGTGCCGCCGTTGGTGCGCTGATCACCATGCCGGAATTTGTTGACGTGATTGTGCCGCGTGGCGGCAAGGGCCTGATCGAGCGCATCAGCCGTGACGCCAAGGTGCCGGTGATCAAACATCTGGATGGCGTATGCCACGTCTATATCGACGTCGCCGCCGACCTCGACAAGGCGATTCGCGTTGCCGACAACGCTAAGACCCATCGCTACTCGCCGTGCAACGCCATGGAAACCCTGCTGGTGCATGCCGCCGTGGCTGACAAGGTGCTGCCGCCGCTGGCGGCGATCTACCGCGACAAAGGTGTTGAGCTGCGTGGCGACGCCGCGACCCGCGCGCTGCTAGGCAGTGACGTGCTGGAAGCGAGCGAAGACGACTGGTTTGCCGAATACAACGCGCCGATCCTGGCGATTCGCATCGTCGACTCGCTGGATGCGGCCATCGAACACATCAACCATTACGGCTCGCAGCACACCGACGCGATCATCACCGAGAACTTCAGTGATGCGCGGCGCTTCCTCACCGAAGTGGATTCCGCCTCGGTGATGGTCAACGCGTCGACTCGTTTCGCCGATGGTTTTGAATACGGCCTGGGCGCGGAGATCGGTATTTCCACCGACAAACTGCACGCCCGTGGCCCGGTCGGCCTGGATGGGCTGACCAGCGAGAAGTACGTGGTGTTTGGCGACGGACACATTCGTACCTGATGGCCAAGCCCAGCGGCGCCCGACGTACCGACGCCCGACGCATCGGTCTGCTAGGCGGCACCTTTAATCCGGTGCATATCGGCCATCTGCGCAGCGCTGTTGAAGTGGCCGATGCGCTGCAGTTGGATGAGTTGCGTCTGATCCCCAGCGCGCGGCCGCCGCACCGCAGCGCACCGGAGGTCAGTGCCGAGGATCGCCTGGCCATGGTCAGGTTGGCGGTAGCCGATGCCGGGGTGCTGCAGGTGGATGATCGCGAGCTGCAACGCGACAAACCGTCCTACAGCATTGACACCCTGGAGTCGTTGCGCAGTGAGTTGGCGGCTGATGATCAGCTGTTTCTGCTGCTGGGCTGGGATGCCTTCTGCGGTTTACCCAGTTGGCAGCGTTGGGATGAGTTGCTGCAGCACTGCCATATTCTGGTGCTGCAACGGCCGGATGCCGACAGTGAAGTGCCTGAGGCGCTGCGCAATCTGTTGGCGGCGCGCAGTGTGAGTGCCCCATCGGCCCTGAGTGGGCCGAGTGGGCAGATTGCTTTTATCTGGCAGACACCTCTGGCGGTGTCGGCTACCCAGATCCGTTCGCTACTGGCGAGCGGAAAGTCGGCCCGTTTTCTGGTGCCTGACGCGGTACTGGCCTATATCCATGCCCACGGACTGTACCGTGGTGCGAATTGAACACGAGGCAAACGAGTTAGTTATGACGAACGCAAGCAAAATGCAGAGCGAAGAGCTGGTCAAATTGGCCATCAACGCTCTGGAAGAAATCAAGGCGCAGGACATCACCACCATCGACGTGCGCGGCAAGACCAGCATCACCGATTTCATGCTGATCGCCAGCGGCACCTCTAGCCGTCACGTTAAGTCGCTGGTCGACAACGTGCTGGAGAAGGTCAAGGAGCAGGGCGTACGCCCAATTGGCACTGAAGGCATGGACACCGGTGAATGGGCACTGCTCGACCTCGGCGACATCGTGGTTCACGTGATGCTGCCGACAGCTCGCCAGTTCTATGACCTCGAGCGTCTGTGGCAAGGTGCTGAGCAAAGCCGTGCGCAGTTCAGCGCCGAGCCGGGCCAAGAGCAGGAATAAGGACGCGCAGCGGTGCGGATCAAACTGATCGCCGTCGGCTCGCGGATGCCACGTTGGGTGGAAGAGGGCTGGCAGGAATATGCCAAGCGCATGCCCAGCGAGTTGTCCCTGGAACTGGTGGAAATTCCGCTGACCACGCGCGGCAAGAATGCCGATGTGGCGCGAATGATCCGTCAGGAAGGCGAGGCCATGCTGGCCAAGGTGCAGCCTGGGGAACGCATTGTCACCCTGGAAGTCGAAGGGCGACCCTGGAGCACCGAGCAGCTGGCGGTCGAACTCGACAAGTGGCGCCTGGATGCTCGCACCGTCAACCTGATGGTCGGCGGCCCGGAAGGGCTGGCACCTGAGGTGCAGGCGCGCAGTGAGCAGCGCTGGTCGTTGTCGCCGCTGACCCTGCCGCACCCCTTGGTGCGGATTCTGATCGGCGAACAGATGTACCGTGCCTGGACCGTGTTGTCCGGCCACCCTTACCACAAATAACTAGCAGCCATCGATGCCGCAACCAATCCGCCTCAAAGACCACGAGAAAGACGGCCGCCTGATCCGCAAACGCGCGGTGGTTGGTGCTGTGGTGGTTTTGTTGCTGACTTCGGTACTCGTGGCGCGCATGTATTACCTGCAGGTGGTGCAGTTCGAGCACCACACCACCCTGGCGGAAAACAACCGCATCCACGTGCAGCCGATCCCGCCGAACCGTGGGCTGATCTACGACCGCAACGGGGTAATCATCGCCGATAACCGGCCCAGCTTTAGCCTGACCCTGACCCGCGAACGCGCCGGCGATTGGCCGCAGGTGCTCGATGTGATTGTCGAGGTGCTGGAACTGGGCCCGGATGAGCGCGCGCTGTTTGAGCGGCGTGTGCGTCAGGGGAGGCGACCGTTTGAGCCGGTGCCGGTGCTGTTCGAATTGTCCGAGGAGCAGATTGCGCGCATCGCGATCAATCAGTTCCGTCTGCCCGGCGTTGAGGTCTCCGCGCAGCTGGTGCGGCATTACCCGCTGGGCGAGCATTTTGCCCATTCGGTGGGTTATGTCGGGCGGATCAACGAGAAAGAGCTGAAAGAACTCGATCCGGTGGCTTACAGCGGTACGCACCATATCGGCAAAACCGGTATCGAGCGTTTCTATGAGGACGAACTGCACGGTGAAGTGGGTTACGAGGAAGTCGAAACCAACGCCCGTGGCCGCGTTCTGCGCGTGCTCAAACGTACTGACCCGCTGCCCGGTAAGGACATCGTGCTGAGCCTCGATATCCGCTTGCAGGAGGCCGCTGAAAAGGCCCTGGCCGGTCGCCGTGGCGCGATTGTGGCGATTCAGCCACAGACCGGTGAAGTGCTGGCCATGGTCAGTCAGCCGAGTTTCGACCCTAACCCCTTCGTTACCGGGATTGGCTTCAAGGCCTACGCCGACCTGCGCGATTCTATCGACCGTCCGCTGTACAACCGCGTATTGCGTGGCCTCTATCCGCCCGGCTCGACTATTAAGCCGATGGTCGCGGTGGCCGGGCTGGATGCTGGCGTAGTCACGCCGCAGACCCGGGTGTTCGACCCCGGCTTTTATCAGTTGCCCGGCCACAGCCACAAATATCGCAACTGGAACCGCACGGGCGACGGCTCGGTGGATATGGATTACGCGATCATGCGCTCCAATGACACCTACTTTTACTCGCTGGCGCACAAGATGGGCATCGACCGCATGCATGACTACATGACCCGTTTCGGGCTGGGTCAGCGCGTGTCGCTGGACATGTTTGAAGAAACCGCCGGGCTGATGCCTTCGCGGGACTGGAAGCGCGCGCGTTACCGGCAGGCCTGGTACCCGGGCGAGACGCTGATTCTCGGTATCGGTCAGGGCTATATGCAGACCACGCCGCTGCAACTGGCACAGGCCACGGCACTGATGGCCACGCGCGGCAAGTGGATTCGCCCGCACCTGGCCAAGACCATCCAGGGGCGCATTCCCACAGACCCCAACCCACTACCGGATATCGTGCTCCGTGATCCGAAGTTCTGGGACGCCGGTATCAAGGGCATGGTGTCGGTCATGCACGGCCCGCGTGGCACCGCGCGCAAGGTCGGCGATGCCGCGCTGTACCGGATTGCCGGCAAGAGCGGTACCGCTCAGGTGGTGGCGATCAAGCAGGGTGAGAAATACGACCGCAGCAAGGTTGCCGAGCGTCACCGTGACCATGCGCTGTTTGTGGCATTTGCTCCGGCAGATAACCCGCAGATTGCCGTGTCAGTGATGGTGGAAAACGGTGAGTCTGGCTCCGGCGTGGCCGCACCGGTGGTCAAGCAGGTCATCGATGCGTGGTTGCTGGATGAAAACGGTCAGTTGAAAGCCGAGTACGCTCCGCCAGTGGCGGCTGAGGTCGCTGCGCCATGAACAGTAATTTTGACCGCAACCTGTCCTCCGAAGATCTGATGCGTCGCCGGGCGACCATCCTGCAGCGCCTGCATATCGACGGCATTCTGCTGTTACTGCTGCTGATTCTCGCCACCGGCAGCCTGTTTATTCTGTATTCGGCCAGTGGTAAGAACGTTGATCTACTGATGAAGCAGGCCAGTTCCTTCGGCATCGGCCTGGTCGGCATGTTTATCATTGCCCAGTTCGAACCGCGTTTTATGGCGCGCTGGGTGCCGTTGGCCTATGTCGGTGGCGTGGGGCTGCTGGTAGTAGTGGACGTCATGGGACACAACGCCATGGGGGCCACGCGCTGGATCAATATCCCCGGGGTGATTCGTTTCCAGCCCTCGGAGTTTATGAAGATCATCATGCCGGCAACCATTGCCTGGTACCTGTCCAACCGCAGCTTGCCGCCGCGGCTCAAGCATATCTGCATCAGCCTGGCGATGATCATCGTGCCATTTGGATTGATTTTGGTGCAGCCGGATCTGGGTACTTCGCTGCTGATCATTGCCTCTGGTGGCTTCGTGCTGTTTATCGCTGGCCTGCAGTGGCGCTGGGTGATTGGCGCGGTGGCCGCGGTGGTGCCGATTGCCATTGGCATGTGGTTCTTCGTCATGCACCAGTACCAGAAGCAGCGCGTGCTGACCTTCCTCAACCCGGAAAGCGATCCGCTGGGCAGTGGCTGGAACATCATCCAGTCCAAGGCGGCGATTGGTTCGGGTGGGGTGCTTGGTAAGGGCTGGCTGCAGGGCACCCAGTCGCACTTGGACTTCCTGCCGGAGAGCCACACCGACTTCATCATCGCCGTGTTGGCCGAAGAGTTCGGCCTGGTCGGCGTGTGTTTGTTACTGCTGGTGTACATGCTGTTGATCGCGCGCGGCCTGGTGATTACCGTGCAAGCGCAGACGCTGTTCGGTAAGCTTCTCGCCGGCGCGCTCACCATGACTTTCTTCGTTTATGTCTTCGTCAATATCGGTATGGTCAGCGGCCTGCTGCCGGTGGTGGGGGTTCCGCTGCCCTTCATCAGCTATGGCGGCACCTCGCTGATCACCTTGTTGGCAGGGTTTGGGATTTTGATGTCGATCCACACTCATCGTAAGTGGATGACACAGGCTTGATTGGGATTATGAATTCAATGCAAAACGCGCGTGGTTGGATGGTTCGTACTGCACCTTGGCTGGCGTTGGCCGGGGTGTGCGCAGTGGCTCAGCCCGCGCTGGCTGGGGATTATCAGCAGTCACCGCAGGTGGCTGAGTTTGTCGGCGAAATGACCCGTGACTATGGCTTTGCAGGTGAGCAGCTGGTCGAGCTGTTCGCCCAGGTCGAGCGCAAACAGGCGATCCTTGATGCCATCTCGCGTCCGGCAGAAAAGGCTAAGCCGTGGAAGGATTATCGGCCGATCTTTATCACCGACAAACGTATCAGCAAGGGTGTTGAGTTCTGGAAGCAGCACGAAGAAACCCTGGCTCGTGCTGAGGCTGAGTATGGTGTGCCGGCGCAAGTGATTGTGGCCATTATCGGGGTGGAAACCTTCTATGGCGGTAACACCGGTAGCTGGCGGGTGATGGATGCTCTGTCGACCCTGGCCTTCGATTATCCGCCGCGTGCGCCGTTCTTCCGCAAGGAGCTGCGCGAGTTTCTTCTGCTGACCCGTGAAGAACAGGTCGAGCCACTGAGCATGACCGGCTCTTACGCCGGCGCCATGGGCCTGCCGCAGTTTATGCCGAGCAGCTTCCGCGCCTACGCCGTGGATTTTGATGGCGATGGCCATATCAATATCTGGAACAACCCGGCTGATGCCATCGGTAGCGTCGCCAGCTACTTCAAACGTCACCATTGGCAGCCGGGACAGCCGGTGGTCAGTGCCGCGACTGTCAAAGGCGTGCGGGCCGAAGAGGGGCTGACGGTTGGGCTCGATCCGGTGAAAACTGTTGGTGAGCTGCGTGCGTTGGGCTGGACCAGCGCCGACCCGCTGGCTGACGATTTGCCGGTAACGGCCTTCCGTCTGGAAGGTGTTGATGGCGCTGAGCACTGGCTAGGCCTGCCGAACTTCTTTGTGATCACCCGCTACAATCGCAGTGTGATGTATGCCATGGCGGTCAATCAGCTGGCCGAGTTGCTGGTTGATGCACGGGGTAAGAATTGATGTCGCGTTTGCCTTTTAAATGGGCTGCATACGGCAGCCTGGCGCTGCTGCTGGCCAGTTGCTCGTCCACCCGTGCGCCGCAGCCGGTTGCACCGGTGCAGCAGCCGGGTGGTGCGATTTCCGGGCCGGGTGATTTCAACCGTCCGCATAAGGATGGCGCACCCTGGTGGGATGTCGACGTATCGCGGATTCCCGATGCGATACCGATGCCGCACTACGGCCCTGTCAAGGCCAGTCCTTACACTGTATTCGGCAAGCAGTACTACCCGATTCCCGATGCCCGTCGCTATCAGGCGGTCGGTCCGGCGTCCTGGTATGGCACCAAGTTTCACGGTCAGGCCACGGCTAACGGTGAAACCTACGACCTGTACGGCATGACCGCTGCACACAAAACCCTGCCGTTGCCGAGCTATGTGCGCGTCACCAACTTGGAAAACGGCAAGAGCGCGATTCTGCGGGTTAACGACCGTGGGCCGTTCTATTCCGATCGGATTATCGATTTGTCCTTCGCCGCAGCGAAGAAGCTCGGCTATGCCGAAAGTGGCACCGCGCGGGTCAAGGTTGAAGGTATTGACCCGCACGAGTGGTGGGCTCAGCAAGGCCGTCCGGTACCCATGGTCTTGGCCGCCCCGCAGCAAGTAGCACAGGCCCAGCCGGTGGCGCAGCCTATCGCGCAGCCGGTTGAGCAGTATTCACCGCCCCCGCAGCAGCATGCCGCCGCGGTGCTCCCCGTGCAGATTGACGCAAAAAAAAACGCTTCAGTCGGAGCCTCTGGCCTGTATCTCCAAGTGGCCGCCTTCGCCAATCCGGACGCTGCGGAGCTCCTCAAAGCCAAGCTGAGCGAGACGGTAGCTGCGCCAGTGTTCGTCAGCTCAGTGGTGCGCAACCAGCAGATACTGCACCGCGTGCGCCTGGGGCCGGTGAGCAGCCAAAGCGAGGCTGAGCAGCTGCAGAGCAGCGTACGCCTGGCCAATCTTGGCGAGCCAACCCTGGTCAAGCCTGACTAATACGGCACTTCTGCAGCATCTGCGGGACTAAACACTCAACTCCGGCCATTCACGGGTGGTCGGAGAATTAGCAAATTAGGCCCACTGGGCCTGTTCAACCATCAGCAATCTAGAGAGACGGATGAATATCACCAGCTTTGCGCAACGCGTTTTCCTATCACTTTTCCTGCTCAGCGCTCCGGCCGTATGGGCCAATCAGCAAGTGATTCCTTCTGCGCCGCAGTTGGCTGCCAAATCCTATGTGCTGCTGGACGCCGCCAGCGGCAAGGTGCTGGTCGAAAACAACGGTGATCAGCGCCTGCCGCCGGCCAGCCTGACCAAATTGATGACCGCTTACATTGCCACGCTGGAAATTCGCAAGGGCAAGATCGGTGAGCAGGACCTGGTGCCTATCAGCGAGCATGCCTGGCGTACCGGTGGTGCTGCATCCGGTGGTTCAACCATGTTCCTGCCACTGAACAGCCAGGCGAAGGTTGATGACCTGCTGCACGGCGTCATCATTCAGTCCGGCAACGACGCCAGTATCGCCTTGGCCGAGTACATTGCCGGCAGCGAAGACGCCTTCGCCGACATGATGAACGAGACCGCTGCGCGCCTGGGGATGACCAATAGCCACTTTATGAACGCCACCGGTCTGCCGCATCCGGAGCATTACTCCAGCGCCCATGACATGGCCATTCTGGCTCGTGCCATCATCAACGAAGACCAGGAACACTATGCGATCTATGCGCAGAAGGAGTTCCTCTGGAACAACATCAAACAGGGCAACCGTAACCTGCTGCTGTGGCGTGACAAGACCGTTGATGGGCTGAAAACCGGCCATACCGAAGAAGCCGGCTACTGCCTGGTGGCGTCGGCCGTACGTGATGGCGCGCGCATGATCACTTCGGTATTCGGCACTGTCAGCGAGTCGGCCCGTGCCGCAGAAACTCAGAAACTGCTGACCTATGGTTTCCGCTTCTTCGAAACGCGCACCTTCTACAAGCAAGGCCAGGAACTGGCCCAGGCCCAAGTGTGGAAAGGCGCTGTGCGTCAGGTCAAAGCCGGCCTTGGTGCTGATCTGAGCCTGACGCTGCCGAAAGGTCAGCTGGAAAAATTGCAGGCCGGCATGATCCTCAACCCGCAGCTCACCGCCCCGATTGCCCAGGGTGATGTGATCGGCAAGGTTGAAGTGAAACTGGGTGAAGAAGTGGTGCACAGTGCCGATCTGATTGCTCTTGAGGCCGTTGAGGAAGGCAGTTTCTTCCGTCGCCTGTGGGATAGCATCAGCCTGTTCTTCTTCGGATTGTTCAACTGATAGCGTGACCAGCGCGCCCTTGCCGACCCGCAAGGGCGTGTTGTTGCCACGGCTTACGAGGCCGTTACTGCCATGAATCAACCAGACGTCAAATCGCACAAAATCGAATTCCCCTGCGCGGACTACCCGATCAAGGTGGTCGGTGACAGTGGCGAAAACTACAAGAGTACGGTGATAGAGATCCTTAGCCAGCACGCCAAGGTCGATCTCAGCACCCTGGCCGAACGCCAGAGCAGCAACGGCAAGTACACCACCGTACAGCTGCATATCGAAGCCACCAGCGAAGATCAGTTGCGCGATATCAACAGTGCCCTACGCGCGACCGGTATCGTGCACATGGTGCTGTGATGGACCTGCCGCTCGGCTTTCGTGAGCTGGGCCAGGTCGACTATGAGCCTACCTGGCATGCGATGCAGCGCTTTACCGACACCCGTGGCGCGGATACGCCGGACGAAATCTGGCTGCTCGAACACTCCCCGGTATTTACCCAGGGTCAGGCCGGCAAGGCCGAGCATGTGTTGTTTCCGGGGGATATTCCGGTGGTGCAGGTCGATCGCGGTGGTCAGGTGACTTACCACGGTCCGGGCCAGCTGGTGGCTTACCTGCTGCTGGATGTGCGCCGCAGCGGCATTGGTGTGCGTGAACTGGTCAGCCGTATCGAGCGCAGTCTGATTGATCTGTTGGCCAGCTATGGCGTCAACGCCAATGCCAAGCCGGATGCTCCGGGGGTTTATGTAGACGGCGCGAAGATCGCTTCGCTCGGCCTGCGTATCCGCAATGGTCGTAGCTTCCATGGCCTGGCGCTGAATGTGGATATGGACTTGCAACCGTTCCAACGCATCAATCCCTGTGGCTATGCCGGCATGGCCATGACCCAGTTAGCCGATCAGGTGGCGGGGCCGATAGAGCTATCCGAGGTCAGTGCGCGGCTGCGTGAGCAACTGGTCAAGCATCTCGACTACGCGCAGCAGCAGAGCCTGGCGGGCTCAATAGACTGCTAGGGCGGGCAGGGCAGATAGGCAGAGCAGATACACAAACGCCTGACCCCAGGCAAAGCCCAAGGTCAGGCGTTGGGTGGCTCAATCAGTTCAGATTGAGGGCAGGAATCAGGCTGTTATCGAGCTGTTGGCCCGGCACTGGCACCGGAGCGGCGAGACCCAGGTTGTTCTTCTCGAACACCTTGTCGGCGCGGTAGCTGGAACGTACCAGCGGGCCTGCGGCGACTTCCATAAAGCCTTTCTGCAGACCGATTTCGCGGAAATGGTTGAACTCTTCCGGGCTGACCCAGCGCTGCACCTTCAGGTGATTGCGCGTCGGTTGCAGGTACTGGCCGAGGGTGAGGATGTCGACGTTGATGGCACGCAGGTCATCCATGGTTTGGATAATCTCTTCATCCGTCTCGCCAAGGCCCAACATCAGGCTGGTCTTGGTCAGCACGTCCGGGCGGTGACGCTTGGCGTGTGCCAGTACATTCAGGGTCTTTTCATAGCCCGCGCGTGGATCGCGTACCACGTGAGTGAGGCGTTTTACCGTCTCAACGTTCTGCGCAAACACCTCAAGGCCGGAATCCACTACACGCTCAATGGCCAGCAGGTCGCCGTCGAAGTCCGGGGTCAGGGCTTCTACCACCACCTGCGGAGTATTTTCTTTGATCGCCCTTACGCAGGCCGCGTAGTGGCTGGCGCCGCCGTCATCCAGGTCGTCGCGATCCACCGAGGTCAGCACGATATAACGCAGGGCCATCAGCTCCACCGACTTGGCGGTGTTCTGCGGCTCTTCCAGATCCAGCCAGCCGTTGGGGTTACCGGTGTCGACGGCGCAGAAGCGGCAGGCGCGGGTGCACACCGAGCCCATCAGCATGATGGTGGCGGTACCGTTGGACCAGCATTCGCCCATATTCGGGCAGTGGGATTCCTGGCAAACGGTGCTCAGGCGGTGTTCGCTGACATTGCGCTTGACCGCCTCGAAGCGGCTGCCGCCAGGCGCCTTGACTCGCAGCCACTTGGGTTTGGGCTCGAACACCTGAGGCTCGCTGGAGGCGCGGCGCTTTTGCCCGTCCTTGATCGCGGTGATGCCTTGGGTGGTACGGAATTTTTCGCCACTGGCGACGGTTTTGGGCGGGGAGGTATCGGACATCGGCAATCTGGGCTCCGCTAGAGGCTCCGTGAACGAGGCGGCTTGTGGCCGCCGCGCAGCTTATCACAGAAGCTGACCGTTCAGTCCGGCGTGCGCTGTGTGGTGCTAGCGCTCTGCCAGGTGGTGCTGAGTGCCGCTCAGTTGTCTACCGGAGTTGCTGCAATAACTCGTGGCTGGGGTAGCCATCGGCAGGTTGTCCCTGGGATTGCTGAAAAGCACGCACGGCCTTGCGTGTGTTCGCCCCGATGATGCCGTCCGCAGGGCCAGGCTCGTAGCCTTTACTGGTCAGTAACTCTTGCAGCTCGATCCGCTCGCTGCGCCCCAGTTGGCGATCATTACGCGGCCATGCGGCTTGTACGCCCGGATTGCCATCCAATGCATCACTTAGCAGGCCAATTGCCAGGGCGTAGGCCGTGGAGTTGTTGTACTTGAGGATGCTGCGGAAGTTATTCAACAGCAGGAAAGCCGGGCCCCGATGACCGGCAGGTAAAAACAGCGTCGCCTGGCTCTGCTCGTTGGCATCAATGGCTCGGGCCGGGTTGATCCCCAGGATGCGCCACTGCGCCACGGTGCGGCGTATTTCGGGGTCTGCCAGTGCGTAATCGAAGCCCTGTGGCAGGTTTACCTCAAAGCCCCAGGGTTGACCATTTTCCCAGCCGGACGCCTGCAAATAATGTGCGGCCGAGGCCAGTGCGTCGGGGGCTGACGTCCACAGGTCGCGACGCCCATCACCATCGAAGTCCACGGCATGCTGATTGAAGGTGGTCGGCATAAATTGGGTCTGTCCCATGGCGCCCGCCCAAGAACCGATCAGCCCCTGCGTAGGCGCATCACCCGCTTGCAAAATCTGCAGCGCGGCCAGCAACTGGCTTCGCCAGAACACTTGGCGGCGGCCATCGTAGGCCAGGGTGGCGAGGGAGCGGATGACGTTATGGCTGCCGATATTGCTGCCGTAATTGCTTTCCATGCCCCAGATCGCAATCAGCACTTCATGGTCGACGGCGTAGGTGCTGCGAATGGCTTTAAGGGTCGGCCGGTGCTGCGCCTTGAGCAGGCGGCCCTGGGCGATGCGCGAGACGGAAACGGCACCGTCGATGTACTCCCACACCGGGCGCGTGAACTCCGGTTGGCTGTTGTCGGAGCTGACCACTCTGGGGTCCAGGGTGATGTCGGCGAATGTACGGTCGAATAAGGCTGCGTCGATACCGGCAGCAATGGCATCGCTGCGCAGCAGTATGCGCCATTCATCGAAGCTGAGTAACGGGGTTGGACTGCTGGCCTCGCTGGCTGCTGGGCTGGCAGGGGTAGTGCTGGCTGTGACGGGCGCAGCGGCAAGTGGCTGCGCCGGCGCTTCGGCGCAGGCAGTCAGAAGCAGCAGGAGGCAGGCGATGGCGCTATGGGACAGGCCCCGAATAAGCAGGTAAGGCATGGTGATCTCGGCACATTTTGCAGGCCGTAACCTTAGCATGATTGAGGCGGTATGCGGGCTGTGGCGGGCTTTTCAGGCGGCCAGAACGTATGAAGCCTCCCAGTTTTGCTGGGAGGCTTCACGGCGGTAGCTGCCTTTGCCTTTGCTGGGTGTTTCCTGGCGGGAGCGAAACAGTGGCTGGGCGATTAGGGATTTGGCCTTATTTGGGCCGCGTTTGGCTTTCTTCGCCATGACGTTTCCTCGGCAAATGACCTGCACGTCGCAGGCGGGCGAAGCATGATCCGCACCCCGCTAAAAGTCCAGGGTTTGGCCGCTAGCGAGATAGGCCCAGGCGTTGACCGCAGATGTTTAGCGTCAACAGGCTCAGGCCGCTCCAGGGATCGCCGGCCGCCTGGCCTTTGATCTGCGCATCGATCTGCTGGGCATCCTGCAATAGTGCTGCCCAGCGTGCGGCCGACAGGCGTTGCAGGGCTTTGCTGACCAGCGGGCGGCGCTTGTCCCAGACTGGCGGGCGCGCGGAACTGAAGGCCTTCTCCAGCGGCATACCCTGGCTGTACTGCTGGGCGATGGTGGCCAGTAGACGGATTTCCCGGGCCAGAGCCCAGAGAATTACCGGAGGCTCGACACCTTCACCGCGCAGGCCTTCGAGCATGCGCAGGGCGTGGGCGGCTTCGCCATTGAGGGCTGCATCGATCAGTCCGAAAACATCGAAGCGTGCGCTATCGGCAACCGAGGCATGCACGGTGTCGACGTCGATCTGCGTGCCTTCGGCGAGCAACTTGAGCTTTTCGATTTCCTGGGCCGCGGCGAGCAGGTTGCCTTCGACGCGCACGGCAATCATGTCCACCGCTTCGGCGCTGGCGCTGAGGCCCGATTGCGCGAGACGTTGACGAATCCACTGCGGCAGCTGGTTGGCATCGACCGGCCAGATCTGCACGAATTGCGTCTGCGCGCCGTCAATCAGTGCCTTGCCCCATTTGGTCTTCTGCGCGCTGCCATCGAGTTTCGGCAGGCTGATCAACAGCACGGTGTCTTCGGCGGGGCGGGCGAGGTATTCGAGTAGCGCGGCTGCGCCCTTGTCGCCGGGCTTGCCGTTGGGCAGGCGCAGCTCAAGCAGGCGTTTGTCGGCAAACAGCGACAGGCTGGCACCGGCTTGCAGCAGGTTGCCCCAGTCGAAGTTGTTGTCGGCGTTGAACACCTGGCGCTCGCTGAAACCCTGCTGGCGGGTCGCGGCGCGAATGGCGTCGGTGGCTTCCTGGCAGAGCAGCGGCTCATCGCCACTTACCACATACACCGGGCTCAGGTTGCCCTGCAGGTGTTTGCCGAGTTGTGCAGAGTTAAGCTTCATGCGGGCGCAGAGCAGGGCCGCTTGCGCGGCCCGGCGAGCTTACTGGGCGGGAATAGGCAGCTGGATTGGCGACTGCTGCGGTTGCGCGGCCTGTTGCTGGCGAGCGGCTTCCAGCGCATCGGCTTCGGCTTGAGCCTTGGCTTCTGCGGTTTGCTGCAGTTGGTCCAGTTGCGCTGGGCTGATCTGCTGCAGGCGCTGGACCAGTTGCTGGACCAGCTCACGGTTCATTTCCTGTTGCAGCTGAGCGGCCTCTTGGTCGCCACCAATCAGGTTGTTGCCGTCCTGGGTGTAGAAGCTCTGGGCTTCCAGTTTGTCGCTCATCAGCAGCAGGTCTTTGCTGCCACGGATCTCGTATTCCAGGGTCTTGCTCAGCTCGTACTCGGCGGTGCGGGCCGAACTGGTGAAGCTGGCGGCGCGGCGATTTTCCTGCTCGTTGCTCAATACCAGGCGGTACTGTGCGCCTGGATAGACCTTGACGCCGTTGTTCTGTAGCACGTCGCGCACTTGGTTGACGGTTTCGCCATAGGCGTTGCGTGCGCTGACATCCAGCTCCTTGAGGGCGAACTGCACGTCACCGGTGCCACGCAGCTGGAAGCCGCAAGCGCTGAGCAGGGTGGCCAGGCCAATTACCAACAGATTCCGTTTGATCATCTTTTATCCCCT
>Ga0155449_1059_pt1 | contig 34502 bp, 32 predicted proteins | sample RifCSPhighO2_02_FD_111897 | JGI IMG/M metagenome (GOLD analysis project Ga0155449, IMG submission 111897) | Pseudomonadales bacterium RIFCSPHIGHO2_02_FULL_60_43 | reverse complement strand
ATCCATCCGTACACGCCTGAGGTTAACGCCATGTCCACCCCCGCCACGCCGAAAGTCGGCTTTGTATCACTCGGTTGCCCCAAGGCGCTAGTGGACTCTGAGCGCATCCTGACTCAGCTGCGCATGGAAGGTTATGAAGTGGTGTCGACTTATCAGGACGCCGATGTGGTGGTGGTCAACACCTGCGGCTTTATCGACAGTGCTAAAGCCGAATCCCTGGAAGTGATCGGCGAAGCGATCAAAGAAAACGGCAAAGTGATCGTCACCGGCTGCATGGGCGTGGAAGAAGGCAGCATCCGCGACGTGCACCCCAGCGTGCTCTCGGTAACAGGCCCGCAGCAGTACGAGCAGGTGGTCAACGCCGTGCATGAAGTCGTGCCACCGCGCCAGGACCACAACCCGCTGATCGACCTGGTGCCGCCACAGGGCATCAAACTCACCCCGCGTCACTACGCCTACCTGAAGATTTCCGAAGGCTGTAACCACAGCTGCAGCTTCTGCATCATCCCGTCGATGCGCGGCAAACTGGTCAGCCGCCCGGTTGGTGAAGTACTCAGCGAAGCTGAGCGCCTGGTCAAAGCCGGCGTCAAAGAGCTGCTGGTGATTTCTCAGGACACCAGCGCCTATGGCGTGGACATGAAATACAAGACCGACTTCTGGAACGGCCAGCCGGTGAAAACCCGCATGACCGAACTGTGTGAAGCGCTCTCCAGCCTGGGCGTATGGGTGCGCCTGCACTACGTCTACCCCTACCCGCACGTCGACGAGCTGATCCCGCTGATGGCCGCCGGCAAGATCCTGCCGTACCTGGATATTCCCTTCCAGCACGCAAGCCCGAAAGTGCTCAAGCTGATGAAGCGCCCAGCCTTCGAAGACAAGACCCTGGCACGCATCAAAGCCTGGCGCGAGATCTGCCCGGAGCTGACCATCCGCTCGACCTTTATCGTCGGCTTCCCCGGCGAAACTGAAGAAGACTTCCAGTACCTGCTCGACTGGTTGACCGAAGCGCAGCTCGATCGCGTCGGTTGCTTCCAGTATTCCCCCGTAGAAGGCGCGCCGGCCAACCTGCTCGACAACCCGGTACCCGATGACGTCAAACAGGATCGCTGGGACCGTTTCATGGCCCACCAGCAAGCCATCAGCACCGCCCGCCTGCAACTCAAGGTCGGCAAGGAGATGGACGTGCTGATCGATGAAGTCGACGACCAAGGCGCCGTTGCCCGCTGCTACGCTGATGCGCCGGAAATCGACGGCAGCGTGTTTATCGCTAGCACCGACGTCAATCCTGGCGACAAGGTCCGCGTGCGCATCGTCGATGCCGATGAATATGACATGTGGGCCGAGCTGATCTGACGGATAGTTGCCCGCCACACAAAAACGCCCCGCATTGCGGGGCGTTTGCGTTCAACTGTCAGCGCAGCAGCTAGACCCGGAAACGACTCACCATCATCTGCAGCTGATTACCCAGACGCGCCAGTTCAACGCTGGCCCGTGCCGTTTCATCACTGGCACAGGCCGTCTGCTCGGACACATCCCGCACACTGATGATGCTGCGACTGATCTCTTCAGCCACCGCACTTTGCTGCTCAGCCGCCGCTGCAATCTGCTGATTCATCGACTGAATGTTCGACACTGTACGGGTAATGCTTTCCAGCGAATCACCCGCGCGACGAGTCAACTCAACACTGCTGTCAGTCAAAGTGCGGCTGCTCAACATGATGCTGGCCACCTGCTGCGTGCCATTCTGCAGCCCCGCAATCAAGCCCTCGATCTCCTCAGTAGACTTCTGCGTGCGTTGAGCCAAACCACGCACCTCATCCGCGACCACCGCGAAACCTCGACCCGCCTCACCGGCACGCGCAGCCTCAATAGCCGCATTGAGTGCGAGTAGGTTCGTCTGCTCGGCCACAGCCTTGATGACATCCATCACACTGCCAATCTTCTGGCTTTCTTGCTGCAGAGCCGTCATGGCGCCAGTGGAGCGCCCCACTTCTTCAGCCAGACGCTCAATTTGGGCAATGGCCTGGGCTACCACTTTGTCACCTTTACGCGCCTCACTGTCAGCGTCCGTCGCAGCGTGAGACGCCTGCTCGGCATTGCGCGCGACCTCCTGCACCGTGGCAGACATCTCGTGCATGGCGGTGGCCACTTGATCGGTTTCACTCTTCTGGTTATTGGCCCCAGCACTGGTCTGCGCGGTTACGGCAGACAGTTCCTCGGCAGCACTGCTGATCTGACTCACGCCATCACGAATTCCGCCAATCAACTCACGCAAGGTGCTGGCCATACGCTGAACGCCTTGCTGCAATACACCCAACTCATCCTGACGCACCACGGCAGCACTCGGTGTCAGATCACCACTGGCAATACGCTCAACGTCCAACAGCGTCGCACGCAGTGGGCGAATGATCTGCCGTGTAATCAGCCATGCAGCAAGCAGCCCAAGCAGCAAAGCCAGCGCTGTAGCCGTCACCTGCAGGTAACGCGCCGCCGCACTTTCGACCGCCAGACGGTCGAGCTGGAAGCTGTAAAGCTCGTCGCTGATTTTGACAATCTCAGCGCCCTGCACGGTCATCTCCTGACGCGCGCGCGCAATGGCCTGCGTGGCATCACGCAGCGCCAACACCGCATCCCGGTACTGCGCCAAACTACGCTCAACCTGCAACACAGCGGCTTGCTGTGACCCGACGAATGCACGACTCACATCCGCCAGCCCTGCCATGATCGCCTCAACCCCCTGAATCATCGCCGACTCATTTGCGGGGCTGGCATTGTTACGGAACACACTGACCAGGTGTTGCACCTGCAGCAACTCGGCCCTGCTGTCAGTAATCGCCTGATACTGAGCAAAGCGCTGTGGATCAAATTCGGGTAATTGCACGACAACCGCCATGATCTGGCGAACTTGCTCAACGGCCTTAGCCGCCCTCAGGGCCAATACCTCATTAGCTGCATTGGTTTCTTTATAGGCAGCCTTCATGGCATTCAAAGACACTTGGTACTCATCGTTGATCGCACCCTGCTTCTTGAGTAACGCCACATTGACCGGATTCTTGAACGAAGCCTGCAGCGCCTCTTGCTTGGCAATGTAAGTGCTCAAGGTCGACTGTAGGCGTTCAGCAGTGGGCAAATCGCCGTTAGCGATCATGTACTGCAACCGCGCAATACGCAGATTGGTGAGGCTGCTGTTGAGGTAGGTAATGTCGCTCATCCAGTTAGCGCGCTGAATCACACTGCCCAGCCCACTCCAGCCCGTCCAGGCCATCAACACTGTCATCGCCAGCACAACGCCAAAACCTATCAGCAACTTGCGGGTGACGCTGATATTGGCAAACCAGGTATTCATAAAGCGGTCTCTCTCCAACATACGTATCAAAAGCCAAATCAGCAGCTGGAGTTATTGTTGTGGCAGCGCGTCTGGACGGGATTGCCGAGGACTCGGCGAACTGTAGCTAGAAAGGCATCAGCAAGTATCACGCTGAAACCACACGCCAGGCATTACCCGGAGTGCACAGCATGACGACGAGACATGCCAGTGCGTCACATTAATAGCGCCAAATTTATAACGCGCAGATTAAATCGAAGACAACACATGCAGACGCCCATGCTGCGGGGTTTTAGCTCGCTCGCCACTCAGGCCCTATCGAGCGGACTTAACACGGCTAGCCCGCCACGATTCAGCACATGGGTATAGATCATCGTCGTCTTCACATCGGAGTGACCTAGCAGCTCTTGAACGGTGCGAATGTCCTGACCGCTTTCCAACAAATGCGTGGCAAAGGAATGCCGCAACGTATGCGGCGTGGCCAGCTTCACAATATCCGTCAGTTTCAATGCAGCCTTGAATGCGCGCTGCACACGCTTTTCATCCAAATGGTGCCGGCGCACCTTGCCACTGCGCGGATCGGCCGAAAGGCCTGAGGCAGGAAATACATACTGCCAGCCCCACTCCCACGGACCATTCGGGTACTTACGCTCAAGCGCGAAAGGTAAATACACGTCGCCACGGCCCACCTTCAATTCGGCGTTATGCTGCGCCCGAACCAGCGCCAAATGCTGTTTAAGCGGCTCCACCAAACGGCGTGGGAGTACCGTGACCCGATCTTTCATCCCCTTTCCATCGCGAACTAGAATCTCACCACGGGGAAAATCAACATCCTTGACCCGCAAGCGCATAACCTCCATCAGGCGCATACCAGAGCCATATAACAAATGCGTCACTAACCCGACCTCTCCGTCTAACCGCCCCAGCAACTGTTGAACTTCAGCCACACTGAGTACCACCGGCAGACGACTGGGCTTCTTTGCCCTCACCACTTCGCCCAACCAAGGCAAATCCAGCTTTAGCACCTGCTTATAAAGAAACAGCAACGCAGCAAGCGCCTGATTCTGTGTTGAAGCCGAAACACTCTTACGCAACGCCAAATCCGATAGAAAAGCCTCGACCTCAGCCGCCCCCATCTCTTGCGGGTGTCGATAACTGTGAAACCGAATAAAGCGCTTTACCCATTCGCAATAGACGTGTTCTGTACGAATCGAGTAGTGTTTCAGGCGAATCTGTTCACGAACCTGCTCAAGCAAACGTGGCTTCCCATCCATGGTGCATAACTCCCTTTTTAGCCAAATCCTGTCGGCCCCCATCAGCCTAGACGCCACCTCTAAGACAGACAAGAATGTTATCCACCACACCCCATAAAACGTTATTACACCAATTGGTGTCTATTTATAGTTAGACAATTCACTTTGAAAGTTTGTTTTTTGCACCGCGTCAAACCGCTGCCCCGCTCCACTGCTTTAGGCTTCACACAGTTTCAAAATTTGTGTTTACTGAAGAATAGCCGCCACCATCGGGGCAGGTTGAAATCGCAGTTTTTCAGTTACATCGAAACATAGGATTTATCGCGTTTCGCCAGTTTTATCGCGTAACGCGTTACAAGCAGGAATGCGGTGCTTCAAATTATGCGTACATCCGAGCGTCTAACAATTGGTTCAAATCGCTCGCTGCGCTCGCTGGGACGGGCTAAAGCCCGCCCCTTAACCAAAACGTTAGGCAGCTCCGGTAAAATTTCTTGGTTTAGTTTTTACCCGCAACATCGCGTCGCCAGTAAATCGCGTAGTAAGTGGCATTATTCAAAGGAGTTGGTTTATGCCGGACACCGTAACAATTAACTTACCGCGTTCACCCTCTCGCTCGGCGGCGTCAGCCTTTTCTTTGTGCGTTGCTGCGATTACCGTGTTGGGCAGGCCAGGCCTAACAACTGGCTTAAATCGTTCGCTGCGCTCACTGGGACGGGCTAAAGCCCGCCCCTTAACCAACCGTTAGGCACTACGTTAATTAAAACCAGAACATATGAATAGCAACTATTCAAAAACACTCAACAACCTATTAATGAGCAAATTAAATTTCATGCATAAATCAAAATACACAACTTCAATTCGATCATTATTGATCTTCTTGGCAGTATTATTAAATGGCTGCGTTATGATCCCATACGAAACCCCTGAGGCACTAGAAAACATAAGACGCGACCTACAAATTGATAATGTAAATATTTTAGGAGTAACTGAAACAAACTGGTGTGCTTATAACTATGGAGATATTGCTGCTTGCAAAGCAACACAGGGCCTAGGTGTACTAACAGAAAATGGACTTACACTTGCTCTATATAAATCCAAAAAGTATCACCACGCCTTTACAATTCCAGTTTCCGAAATACGCTGCACACACACTTTCACAACTGGAAATTCTCCTGAAATTTTTTACGCCTTTACTGATACTCAGGCCTTCATGCTTGCCCCGATCACACCAAGCGGAGGAATTAATATTCCAATGAAGATCAAAATATATAACCAACTCAATAGCCTAGGTGCAACCAAATTGACTGGAAGCGTGCCCATCGCTAAAGAAACCAGTAAGAAGCAATATAGCGGCTCCATGATAATGGTTGGAACCACGCCTGTACCTTACGTTACATCCAGCAATGTATATGTAACAGTCAATCCATGCAAAGCCTAACAAATTGTTCAAATCGCTCGCTGCGCTCGCTGGGACGGGCTAAAGCCCGCCCCTTAACCAAACGTTAGGTAACTCTTTCCAAGGAAGGCATCGTGCCAGTAAAAGATAGCGGAACACTAATAGTAGGAATCTTGTTCCTAGTTATTGCACTACTAATGTATATCAACCCAGAATTCAGAACACTTAGTAAATTCAGCAGTTCTTCACCTAGTAGCTTACAGGTAAGAGAAAACCCAATTCACCTTTGCATTCTCATGCTTTCAATTTCAGTATATTTTATTTATCAGTCATTTAAAAAATAACAAAATACAGCATGAAATATTGCAGCCAATAATCTTCATTAAAACTAATGAGAGATAACCTAACAAGTGGTTCAAACCATTCGCTTCGCTCACTGGGACGGGCTAAAGCCCGCCCCTTAACCAAACGTTAGCTAACCACATTCTGCTTAATGGTTTTTTGCACCGCGTACATCCGCAATATCGCTCCACTGCTTTAGGCTTCACACAGTTTCAATTTTTGTGTCTACTGAGCCATCGCCGCCACCATCGGGGCACGTTGAAATTGCGGTTCGCCAGCAATATCGAAACATTAGATTTATCGCGTTTCGCCAGGCATTTCGCGTAACGCGTTACAAACAGGAATGCGGTGCTTCAAATTATGTGTACATCCGAGCGTCTAACAATTGGTTCAAATCGCTCGCTTCGCTCACTGGGACGGGCTAAAGCCCGCCCCTTAACCAAACGTTAGATGCTCTAAGGAAACTTCATGATCTTTTTCTTCTGCAATATCGGCTGGATGGAGTTCTATAAAGGGCAATCCAAAAAGGACTCTATTTCCGGGGGAGGCTCATACGTCACAAAGGAAGGTCGCGGACATGAAGTTTGTAATTTTCTGCCATTTGGTAAAAAAGTTTATGGTTATGTTCAACCACCTGGTGAGAAAATCGATATTAATCGCTTGGGAGCGCCCCCCTCAGCAGACTACGTTGATGATGTAACAATAATATGGACGGCTACGCACCCTCAAGGTGGGAGCATGATTATAGGTTGGTACAAGAGCGCAAGAGTTTATCGAGATTATCAGAAATTTAAAAAATCCTCTTTGGTCCATGGCAATAATGGAATAGATGGCTACAGAATTTCTGCTAGCTCTGAATCATGCACATTGCTGCCTATAGATCAGCGTACATTTGAAGTCCCCAGGAGAGTTAAAGGCGGCATGGGGAAAGCCAATATTTGGTATGCAGACACACCAGAAGCCGAGCCACTTTTACTAGAAGTAAAGCGGTTGGTATCAGGAAAGCCTCGGAAAATAATTGGGCAGCGCAGTCAAAAAACAGATCCAGAGAAAAATGCAAAAGTTGAGAAAGCTGCTATTAATGCTGTTATAAAAAAATATCAACAGCAGGGTTATATCGTCGAAAGTGTCGAAAAAGATAATTTAGGCTGGGACTTGGAAGCAACCTTAGGAAAGAGAAAGCTTCTAATAGAAGTCAAAGGTCTCTCCGGAACCGCTCAAATCGTTGAGCTGACGCCAAACGAATTTCGTGCATTTGAAGAAAAGAATGAGTTATACCGGCTATGCATCGTCTCAAATGCACTTGAATCACCAAAACTATCCATTTGTAGATATAGCAGTGAAAAATTAAATTGGATTATTGAGGGTGAAGAATTAGCATCGCTAAACATCCAAGAGCGACGCAGTGCATCTATTGAAGTACGCATCTAACAACTGGTTCAAATCGTTCGCTTCGCTCACTGGGACGGGCTAGAGCCCGCCCCTTAACCAAACGTTAGGCCAAATCATTGTCCGAGCAAAACTCCCAATACGCGTACTTTTCTCTTCACGGTTTTTTTGAGCCTGAAGAAATTACATCTTTAGTTGGAGTTCAGCCAACAGAGAGCTGGAGAAAAGGCGATTTACATTCAAGGCAAAGACTTGAAAGAAAACGTAGTCATTGGGCCCTGCGGTCGAGACTGTCCGAATCCGCCGAAATAGAAGCCCACATCATCGACGTCTTAACTCAAATGCAGCAAAACGCGGATGCATTTTCTGTTGTTTCAAAGGCCCATGGAGGGTGCATGCAGATTGTTGGCTATTTGCATGAGGGCTATCCTGGCATTCACTTTGACTCAGCGCTTATTCAAGGTCTTGCACAGTTTCATTTGGAAATGGACTTTGACTTATATAATTTATGGTCAGATGCGCGTGAAGACACTTAACTACGGTGCGGGCCTAACAACTGGTTCAAACCGCTCGCTTCGCTCACTGGGACCGGCTAAAGCCGGCCCCTTAACCAAACGTTAGGTGCTTTTTCAGAAATACGTACGCAAAGGAATGCAATGCAAAAATTTAGTAAATGGTTTCCCATATTTACAGTCTTTCTTTCAGGGCTGTGCCTAACTGGCTACTTATCCATTGAATCATTGAGCATCAACGTGCGATTGCTTGTTGTTATTTTCTGGTTAGCGCTGTTTTGCTCAGTAGCAAGTTTCAGCCTCGTTCGCAAAAATAATTATTGGCCCGTAGCAGCATCTGTACTTACTTGGAGCATTCTATGGCCTACCGCAGAGTCCGCTGTATCATGGTCAGCATGGTGGTTACATGGCTTTGGTCCGTAGTCAGCGCCTAACTAGTGGTTCAAATCGTTCGCTTCGCTCACTGGGACGGGCTAAAGCCCGCCCCTTAACCAAACGTTAGGTTCATCCATGGCTAGAAGTGCGCGTCTTCAGAAAAAGCTTTTATCTAATGCTCTAATAACTGTTGCAGAAGACACTGTCACGAATAGCAAAATCCTGAATAAACTTTGGAACTTAAAACAAGGCGAGAGCATCCTTTTGAACTCTCAAATTCTTAAGTCACAACCGCTCGTAAAGTATGGGCTTGAGTACCACGTAGTCCGCGGCCCTATTCCAGAACACTGGCTACATCGTGTGTTCGACGCGAAAGAATTAGAAATTTTCTTCATAGCAAAAAATCATGAAACCATCTGTCATTCATGGCTAATATTCGAAGACGAATAAACCTAACAAGTGGTTCAAATCGCTCGCTTCGCTCACTGGGACGGGCTAAAGCCCGCCCCTTAACCAAACGTTAGAGCACATCAAATTTACGAGACCGTGAAATGATCAGCAGACTACTGAAATTCATAGCCCCATTCCTTACATCACACTTACATAAAGATCCAGTATCCATTCACGGGGCTCTGAAAGGTATGTCTTACGGTCAGGCCGCGATCGCATTCACGATTTTTATAAATGACACATCAAATCAAAACCATATAATGGCAGCGTTCACATTTATATTCCCAATATTTATTGTGCTGGGCGCTGCTTTTGGCTCTATGGCACAACAAGAGAATAAAAGTGGCAACATCCTTGTCGTGGCAATATTCCTATTCGCACTGCTAACGGCATTACACTCAACTGCACTGTTTATATTTTTCTTTAGCTTTAATAAACTTGCATCTCTAACATTTTTCCTAAGCATTCTGGCCATCTTCAACATTTTTGGATTTGCCGCAAAATTACATAAAAACATCTCAGCAAGCCACGACATCACAGAAAAGCTCTAACAATAGGTTCAAACCGTTCGCTTCGCTCACTGGGACGGGCTAAAGCCCGCCCCTTAACCAAACGTTAGGTGCCATGGTCGTGAATGCTACGCAAATCATCGCGGATAAAATTAACTCCGCATTTTCGGCACCAAAGAATCTTACCGATAACTGGATAGAATCGAACCCATACATTTTTGAAGAGCTAACAGACAGCGAGGCCAAGGAATACATACCGGGTTTCATGGTATTTGTGCTTAAAAACATGAATAGCACGCCAGGCTCAAATGTGTACGTGCAGTTTTTAAATGCCTTAAATAACTTCAGTAAATGCAAGCATCCACCAGGGCTTTGGTTCTCGCTATCCACAAAGGAAAAAAGTTCCGTTTTGGCTTTCTTAGGTCACCTCCTGCATAATCAGCCAGCTAACATTGACGAACAACTATTAATTAAAATAATCAGCCGGTGGCAACAAGCCACCTAACTAGTGGTTCAAATCGTTCGCTGCGCTCACTGGGACGGGCTAAAGCCCGCCCCTTAACCAAACGTTATACCTCGGAGGCTATCGTGTTTCATCTCAAAGATAGAGCATTTGAAATCTACGAGGCAAATATGCATGGGAAGTTCTTGGAAAATGAACTCCATTGTTACTTAGAGATCACCACAAAAGAAATTGAATTCGAAGAATCTAACTGGGCACCATCACTAAGCCATCAGGGTTTAATTCTAAAAGCGAAGTCGCTGCAAGATCTAGACGGGCTTGTGAGTGAGTGGTCATCGGAAAACAATTCTCACCCAGAAGTAGGAATACTGAGCGTGTTTGGCCACGCCGAAACAAATAATAATAAAATTACTTTTGGCAGTGCATCGGGGCAAGAACTCAACTTTAGCTGGTCAGGCACGGGAGATGTAATGTGGAATTCAGAATTTGGAAGCGATGTTCAGTTTAATGTTTCAGGGAAACTCAAAGTCACAATCGTATAACAATTGGTTCAAATCGCTCGCTTCGCTCACTGGGACGGGCTAAAGCCCGCCCCTTAACCAAACGTTAGGGCAAACCATGCCGTGCGACTGCGCCAATTTATCCAGCTGCGTTAGCTATGGAGAGTCAGAAAAAGACTTTTGTAGTAGTTTTAACCTGATTTCGGAGCGCCCATGGTTGCGTTTATATCAATGCAGCAAGTGCAAAACATACTGGCAGCTCGATGTAGATGATAGATCTGACTTTGCTATAAAAGTGCCGCAGCCAGAAATTTGGCCATCATTTGATGATCGTCCATATCGAAGAGAGTTCTTCATCCAATTTCATGGTGGCGTCGGCAGCAAAAAATGTACGTGGGCAAGGTGCAATCAGCCCGCATTGCAAAACATGGCCATTTGCGTGGATCACGCTTACCCAGAGTTTTCCTCTACTGATGAGAAGCCCTAACAAATGGTTCAAACCGTTCGCTTCGCTCACTGGGACGGGCTAAAGCCCGCCCCTTAACCAAACGTTAGGTGAATACGGCAATGAGAGTCGTCGATCATGAACCCCACGCATGGTTTCTGTTTGAAGAAGACGGTTCATATTTTCTTGATGCCAATTGTAGTCATAGCGCATTTGGCTATTGCTACATGATCAAATTACTAGCTGATGAAACATCAATATATAAAAGCGAAGGCCGCAGTTATCTAAGCATTCTCGCTCATGACATCCATTATTCCGCACCAATCGCAACAGGCAGCAAATCAATATACAAAGGTCGTGATGTTTCTAACCATTACGCTGAGAAAACACAGACAGCAATCAGAAAATGGCGCGAGAGTAATGGCCGCGCATAGTACTCACCTAACTAGTGGTTCAAATCGCTCGCTTCGCTCACTGGGACGGGCTAAAGCCCGCCCCTTAACCAAACGTTATAAGCCAAGGAGAACCGCGTGAGCTTTGAGCACGTCATTTGGATATTTTTCAGCTTTATTCTTGGCTTATTGACCAATAGCTTTCTTCCCAAATATTTTGGAAAAAAGGGTGAGAACTTAGCCACCAAAGAAGACATCGATGAAATAACCGATAAGATCGAAACAGTAAAGCATGATTACGCGAGTCAACTCGAATCGGTCAAGGCTGAGCTATCTGCAAAACTCAGTACATACGGATTTCGCTACGAAAAAGAGTATGAGGTATTGAGCGAGCTTACTATTCTTTTAGTCGATGTAAGAGACGCCAGCATAAGCCTGCGACCAATGCTAGATTTCAGAGACCCCGAAAAATCAAAAGACGACATTAAAAAAGAACGCCTGAAAAGATTCTTTGAGGCTGGAAGAAGTCTCTACGTTGCCAGAGAAAAGAAAAGACCTTTCTACCCAGAAGAAATTTACCAGACCATAGTTGCGATTGAAAAAATTGCACACACCGAGTCAATTGATTACCAATATAAAGATCCGTTTGAAAAAGGAAATTTTCTCAGCTACTGGGAAGACGCTGAGAAAAACCAAAAGGAAATCACGGATTCAGTAGAGGCCGCAATGATGAAAATAAGAGAGCGTGTAACTACATGGGAAGCACTGCACAATGGCTTATAACTACTGGTTCAAACCTTTCGCTTCGCTCTCTGGGACGGGCTAAAGCCCGCCCCTTAACCAAACGTTAGGTACCAAATGGAAATTGATTGGGATGCCCTAGCAAATCAATACAAAGAACTCGTAAATTTACCTGCGAGTTCCGAGCAAAGTCGCGCTATCCAAAAGCTTATCGGCAAAGCAGCGTCCACGCTTCCAAAAGACAATTCTGAATCTCTTGCGTGGTTCAAGTACGCACTGAGTCAAAGCCCGAGTAAGTGGTTCGTAGCTAAAGTCATGGCGCTAGCCACACCTGTTCCACGCTCAATGCTTGACCCCCTGGTGCTTGCAGCACTGCTTGAACCGAATCCAAGCGCCACTAAAAATTTCATCGAACCTTGTGTGCGCTCGTTCGGTACTCAAACCGTCAAGAGTCGTATCCAGGTCTTATCTAACGAGCCTGGGGTAAGGCAAAATAACGGTGTCGAGAACGCAACATATTGGCTGTCACGTATTGGAACCTAACTAGTGGTTCAAATCGCTCGCTCCGCTCGCTGGGACGGGCTAAAGCCCGCCCCTTAACCAAACGTTAGGCATCAGTATCCAGTATGCGTGTGGAACAAGAGCCCCCTAATCAACCAGATGTCATAGCGCTCATCGCAGATCTCGATGCGTATCAAGATTCTCTGTATCCGGCTGAGGCGCGTTATGCGCTTGACCTCGCGTCGCTCTCCAAACCCAATGTTATTTTTATCGTTGCACGAGATGAACAAAGCGTCGCCCTTGGCTGTGGCGCGGTCGTGTTGAATGAATCTTACGGCGAGGTCAAGCGCATGTATGTGCGACCTGAAGCCAGGGGAAGAGGTATTGCAAAAAAGCTCATCGCAGCCCTTGAGGCAAGTGCATACGAGTCAGGTTGCAGTGAACTCATGCTTGAAACTGGGCCATATCAACCAGAGGCACTGAGTTTCTACACCAACGAAGGCTATGTACGACGAGGTACATTCGGCTCATATTCCGAGCATCCGCTCAGCGTGTTCATGGGCAAGTCACTTCGTTTAGCAACCACAGCAAGCTCTAATGCTTAACAACAGAGTCCAATCGTTTGCTTCGCTCACTGGGACCGGCTAACACCCACCCCATATACCAAACGTCAGGTCATTTCTGGAGCACTCCCTCGTATGGCCAGCACATCAGGTTCTACCGCTCTGACTGCTGCTGAATATGCCGTCGCCAGCGGCGGCATGCCCTTGTGATACGCCAGGGGCCTAGGTAACGTGAGCGCACTTTTCAGGAGTGTCACGATGCGTTTCAGCCGCCCTTTTTGCTTTGCCTTGTTGCCACTGCTCGCCAGCTGCCAGGTGTTTACCGACAAACCCGCCGAGCCGGTGATCGAGCAGACGCGCATGCAGGGCGAGCTCAGCCTGAACGCGGGCCAATTGCTGTTTCGCCCCTGCCAGGAACAACGTCAATTTATCCTCAAGGAAGACAGCGCCGCCGAGCTGAGCAGCGATGCCAGCACGCTGTTCGCTGACGGCCACGCCACGCTGTATGTCGATATGCGCGGCCAGCTGCAGGCCAATGCGCAAAAAGGTGTCGATGGCCAGTTCGTGCCGAGCCAGGTGTACCGCGTACAGGCTGAAGGCCATGGCTGCACAGACATCAACTTCGCCCGCACCCTCCTGCGTGCCAGCGGCCACGAGCCGGACTGGAATATCGCGGTAAGCAATCAGGGCCTGATCCTCAATCGCCCCGGCCAGGAGCCACAGGCGCTGCCATACCTGGAAGAGCAATTGCCCGAAGGACGCCTGAATCTCAGCAGTGAAGCCAACGGCCAACGCCTGGATCTGTGGGTCGCCCGCCAGCGCTGCGTCGACGGCATGAGTGGCGCGGTGCAACACCTGAGCGCCGAGCTACGCCTTAATGGTGAAGTCCTGCGGGGCTGTGCCTACCTAGGCGGCGCGCGCAACGATTAGCAATCAGATCGCTGAGATAGATCAGCCGAGCGGCAGACGATTGGCCTAAGCTGCAAGTGAAGACAGCCAAAGGGATATCGTTATGCTGCGCATTGCTATCAATGGATATGGACGTATCGGTCGCTGCCTGGTACGCGCGTTGTTCGAGCGCAAACTGGAGCAGCAGATCCACCTCACCGCGATCAATGACCTGGGTGAGCAAAGCACCCTCGCCCACCTCACCCGCTTCGACTCCACCTTCGGCCGCTTTCCTGGCTATATCAGCCTGGACGGCGATACCCTGCTGGTAAACGGCCACCCGATCCAGCTGCTGCGTGAGCGCGAAGTGACTAATCTGCCCTGGCGTGAGCATGCGGTGGATCTGGTGCTCGAATGCACCGGCAAACTGAAAAAGCGCGAACAGGTCGAACAGCACATCAGCGCGGGTACCCCGCGCGTGCTGCTCTCGCACCCACTGGACAGCGCCGACCTGACCGTGGTCTATGGCGTGAATCACCAGTTGCTGGGCGATCAAAAGATCGTATCCAACGCCTCCTGCACCACTAACTGCCTGGCGCCGATGGCCAAGGTGCTGCACGAAGCCGTGGGCATTCGTCAGGGGCTGGTCAACACCATCCACTCTTACACCAATGACCAGAACCTGCTGGACAAGACCCACAGCGACCTCTACCGCGCCCGTGCCGCCGCGCTGTCGATGATCCCCACCAGCACCGGTGCGGCCAAAGCCATCGGCCTGGTCATGCCGGAGCTGATCGGCCGACTAGATGGGCTGTCGATACGCGTACCAACGCCCAATGTGTCGCTGGTCGATCTGACCTTTACCAGCGAACGCCCGACCAGCCGTGAAGCGATCAACGCCGCGCTAAAGGCCGGCGCTATGCAATTGCCGCCTGGGGTGATGGAGTGCAACGAGCTGGCGCTGGTGTCCAGCGACTTCAACGGCTACCCGGTGTCCTGCGTGGTCGACCTCAGCAACACCCGCGTGCAGGGCGATCTAGTCAAGGTCTTGGCCTGGTATGACAACGAGTGGGCCTTCGCCAACCGCATGCTCGACGTGATGCTGGCTTGGGTAAAGCCTGAGGTGCGCTAGCACTATGGGTTGAGCGCGCCCCATGACGGGCCGCTGCCGTTTATCGGCAGCGGCCTTTAACCACTGATCAGGCGTATAATCGCCGCTTTTTAAAAGCTGCCGGGTTGCCTCCGGCCCTGAAAGTGGATCGTCCCTCATGCTTCGTATCACCGAACTCAAGCTGCCCCTCGACCATCCCGACGAGGCCCTGCGCCCGGCCATCGTCCAGCGCCTGGGGATTGCCGACAGCGAGCTGCTCGACTTCACCTTGTTCAAGCGCAGCTACGACGCGCGCAAGAAATCCACTGAAATGCACTTTATCTACACCATCGACTGCGAGCTGCGCGATGAAGCGGCGCTGCTGGCCACGTTCGGCGATGACCGGCATATCAGCATCACCCCGGATACCGCCTACAAACCAGTCGGCATGGCGCCCGAGAACCTCGCAGAGCGTCCGCTGGTAGTCGGCTTTGGCCCGTGCGGGATTTTCGCCGCATTGATCCTTGCCCAGGCCGGACTCAAGCCCATCGTGCTGGAACGCGGCACCGAAGTGCGCCAGCGCACCAAGGACACCTGGGGCCTGTGGCGCAAGAACGTGCTTAACCCCGAGTCCAACGTGCAGTTTGGCGAGGGCGGTGCCGGCACCTTCTCCGACGGCAAGCTATACAGCCAGATCAAAGACCCCAAACATTACGGGCGCAAGGTGCTGCAGGAGTTCGTCAAAGCCGGCGCGCCAGAGGAAATTCTCTACGTCAGCAAGCCACATATCGGCACCTTCCGCCTCACCGGCGTGGTCGCCACCATGCGCGAAGAAATTAAAGCGCTGGGCGGCGAAGTGCGTTTTCAGCAGCGCGTCAGCGATGTGCTGATCGAGGATGGCCAGCTCAAAGGCGTGGTGCTCGACAGCGGCGAGCAGATTCTCAGCCGCCAGGTGATCCTGGCCCTGGGCCACAGCTCGCGTGACACCTTCCGCATGCTGCATAAGCGCGAGGTGTTTATGGAAGCCAAGCCGTTCTCGGTGGGCTTTCGTATCGAGCACCCGCAAGGCCTGATCGACCGTGCGCGCCTCGGTAAATACGCCGGCCACCCCAAGCTGGGTGCCGCGGATTACAAACTGGTGCATCACGCCAAAAACGGCCGCTCGGTCTACAGCTTCTGCATGTGCCCAGGCGGCACCGTAGTCGCGGCCACCTCGGAGCCGAACCGCGTGGTGACCAACGGAATGAGCCAGTACTCACGCAACGAACGCAACGCCAACGCCGGCATCGTCGTCGGCATTACTCCAGAGCAGGATTACCCAGGCGGCCCACTGGCCGGTGTGGAATTGCAGGAGCGTTTAGAGTCTCAGGCCTATCTGCTCGGCGGCAGCACCTACGAAGCGCCGGGGCAACTGGTTGGCGACTTTATCGCGGGCAAACCATCGAGCGCGCTGGGTAGTGTTGAGCCCTCGTACAAGCCGGGGATCAAGCTGGGCGATCTGGCCCTGGCGCTGCCGGATTTTGCCATCGAAGCGATCCGCGAAGCGCTGCCGGCCTTCGGCAAACAGATCAAAGGCTTCGACCTGCATGACGCGGTACTCACCGGCATCGAAACCCGCACCTCCTCGCCGCTGCGCATTACCCGTGGCGCGGATATGCAAAGCCTCAACGTTCGCGGCCTATACCCGGCCGGGGAAGGCGCGGGTTACGCCGGCGGCATTCTCTCTGCCGGGGTGGATGGCATTCGTGTGGCCGAAGCGCTGATTCGCGACATGCTCGGGATTGCAGAAGCCTGATACGCCGCTACTGGTTACTGATCAGCCCATGGCGCAACTCAGACCGCCCGCCGGTTTAAGCTATAGACCGGCGGTGGGCAGGTCAGCAGGCAAAGGAATGCCACGCTCGGCACAGTCCGCCACAGCAGTTATTAACGCGGCCAAATCGAACCCCTGAGCACTGAGCCAGGCGAAGTCGTAGTAGGTGTCGGCATAGCGCTCGCCGCCATCGCAGAGAATCGCCACCACCGAACCGGACTCACCCGCCGCGACCATCCGCTGCGCCACCAGCAGCGCGCCAATCAGATTAGTACCGCTAGAGCCACCCACTTTCCGACCCAGGCGCTGCGCCAGGTAATGCATGGCGGCCAACGACAAGGCATCCGGCACCTTGCACATGGCATCGATCACCGTCGGCAGAAAGGACGCCTCGACCCGTGGCCGGCCAATACCTTCGATACGCGAACCGTGGTTCAGGCACAGGCTGGCATCACCGGTGCGGTAGTAATCGAAAAACACCGAACGCTCGGCATCCGCGCACAACACCTGGGTGTTGTGGCGGCGATAACGCACATAGCGCCCTAGGGTCGCCAAGGTGCCGCCAGTGCCGGGACTGGACACCAGCCAACTCGGCTCAGGGAAACGTTCACTGCGCAGCTGCTGGAAGATTGACTCGGCGATGTTGTTGTTGGCGCGCCAGTCGGTGGCGCGCTCAGCGTAGGTGAACTGATCCATAAAATGCCCGCCGGCCTCTTGCGCAAGGCGCTCAGACTCGGCGTATATCTGCGTTGGATCAGTCACCAGATGGCTCTGGCCGCCGTAGAAAGCGATCTGTGCGATCTTCTCCTTCGAAGTGCTGGCCGGCATCACCGCGATAAACGGCAGCCCCAGTAAGCGGGCGAAATAGGCCTCGGAAATTGCCGTGGAACCACTGGACGCCTCGATCACCGGTGCGCCGGGTTTGAGCCAGCCGTTACACAGCGCATAAAGAAACAACGATCGCGCCAGCCGGTGTTTGAGGCTGCCGGTGGGGTGGCTGGATTCGTCCTTGAAATACAGCTCGACGCCGGGCAATCCCGGCAGCGAGAGGGGTATCAGGTGGGTGTCGGCGCTGCGCTGAAAATCCGCCTCGATGATGCGGATCGCTTCGCGCGCCCAGCTTCTTGAATCGCTCATACCTTATCCCCTAATCCAGAACACCAGCGGGCACCACGCGCGCGCCTCGCCACTGACTCAACAACACGCCGGCAAACACCAAGGCGGCTGCCAGCATCTGCATGCGATTCAGGCTTTCGCCCAATAACAGTATGGCGAACAGCAAGGTGAACACAGGGATCAGGTTGGTAAAACCAGAGGCCTGGCTGGCCGGCAAGCGGCTGACGCCGAAGTTGTAGAGCCCATAAGCGCCCACGGTGACCAGAATGCCCAGATAGGCCACCGCGCCAAGGCCCATGGGGCTGACGCTGGTTGGCAACGGCGCGCTGAACCAGGCCAAAGGCAGAAAGAAAACAGTGCCGACAAAGGCCACCATGGAGGTCAGCAGAAAGGGCGAATAGCGCGATGACAAGTGCTTGAGCAGCAGGGTGTAACCCATGGCGCAGAGCATCGCGAGCAGCTCGTAGAAGTTGCCGAGGATTGGGTTACTGGCGTGCTCGTCGGCACTGCCGGCCAGGCTCAGCCATACGGCGCCGACCAAGGCGATCAGAAACCCCGACAGGGTGATGCGACTGATCCGTTCACGCAGGAAGACAAACGCCCCCACCGCCACCAGCAGCGGCAGCAAAGCCGTGACCATGCCCGCTTGCGCGGCGCTGGTGTGCTGCAGCGCCAGGGCTTCAAAGAGGAAATACAGGCAGGGTTCGCAGGCCGCCAGGCCGAGCAGGTACTTCCAGTCACCGGCGCGGTAGTGCATCTGCCCACGCCAGCGCCAGGCCAGCAGAAACACCAGACTGCCCAAAGCCATACGGCCGAAGATCACCCACAGAGGCGGCAGCTCGGCAAAGGCCAACTTGAGCGCAATAAAAGAACTGCCCCACAGCGCCATGGCGATCACCAGGCAGATGATCGCGATGCCCCTTTCCCGCTCTTGCATACCCAAGCCCCTGACTAAAGGCTGCAGTGTAGAGAGGCATACGCGACGCCGACAGATACAGTCAGCGCCGCGAACTGTGTAGGCTTATTGTTCCCAGGGCTTACCGCGAGTTTGCTCGCTGATCCGCAGCTTCTGCTGCAGTGCGGCTTTGGCCAACATGTGGGCGCTGACCGGTGCGGTGATAAACAGAAACAGGGCAATTAGCAGCTCATGCAAGCTGACGCCCTCTCCGCGAAAGCTGAAGTAGATCAGCGAAGCGATCACCATGCCGCCCACGCCCAAGGTGCTGGCTTTAGTCGGGCCGTGCAGGCGCATAAAAAAGTCCGGCAGGCGGTACAAACCAATCGCACCGATCAAGGCGAATAGGCTGCCGATCAGCAGAAACAGCGCCACCAGCGCTTCGATCCAGGTATCCATTCAGCAGTCTCCGTAGAACGTTGTTACTCGATGATGTCGCCGCGCAACAAATACTTGGCCACTGCCACTGTGCCAATAAAGCCCATCACCGCAATCAGCAGGGCGGCTTCAAAATACAGGTCCGATCCCAGCCAGATACCGAGCAACACCAGCATGGCAATCGCGTTGATATACAGGGTATCCAGGGCCAGGATGCGGTCGGGCAAATCCGGGCCGATGATCAGGCGCGCCATGGTCAGCACCAGGGCCACGCCAATGATCATCAGGCACAGCGGGATCACGTAGGCGAGCATGTGAACACCTCCAGCAGGGGGGCTTCGTATCGCTGTTTGATTTCTGCGACCAAGGCGTCAGGGTCCGGCACATCCAGGCCGTGCACCAGGAGCATCTTGCGGTCGTCACTGAGGTCGGCAGAGACCGTGCCCGGGGTCAGAGAAATAATGCTGGTGAGCATGGTCAGGGCCAGTTCATCTTCCAGCAGCATGGGAATTTCCACGAAGGCTGGGCGCAGCTTGGCGGTCGATCCAAGAATCAGCTTGGCCACCTGCAGATTGGCCGTGATGATATCGCCGAGGATGCGCAGCAAAAACAGGCACAGCTTGAACGGTTTGTGCACCCGTGGCGGGTTGATCCAGAACACCTGGGTCAACAGCGGAATGGCCCAGCCGAGCAGCCCACCGAGTAGCCAGTGCCCCAGGCTCAGGTCATTCATCAGCAGCAGCCAGACCAACAGCAGGCACACGCTCAGCAGCGGATGGGGTAACCAGCGACGTGCTTTCATCGTGCAGCTCCCGATTCGATGATTTGCCGGTACAGCGCCAAATCATGCAGTTGGCTGGCGGTAGCCTCGACATAACTCAGCAGCGGCGCGGCACCAACCATCAGCACCAGGCTGAGCAGCAGCAAACCAGCGCAGGCTAACAGCCGGCCGTAATCCAGCTCGGCGCTGTCGAGCTGGCTCAAGCCGACACGCCAGAACAGCATGCTGCCGGCACGGCTAAGAGCCACCAGGGTCAGCAGGCCGCCGCCCAGCACCACGGGCCATAGCATGAGCGCCTGCACACCCGGCTCCAGCGAGCGCAGCAACAGCAGCTTGCCGAGAAACCCAGACAGCGGCGGCAGGCCGGCCACGGCAATCGCGCCGAAGAAGAACAGGCCGCCGAGCAGGTGCGGGTTCTGCAGCGCGGGACCTTGCACCAGCAACGCCTGCTTATCGCCGCGCTGACGGGCAATCAGATCCGCCAGCAGGAACAGTCCACCGGCCACCCAGGTGCTGTGCACTAGGTAATAAAGGGCTGCGGCCAGGGCTTGCTCAGTGCCGATGGCAATGCCTGCGAGCAAAGTGCCCACCGATACCACCACCAGATACGCCAGGAGCCCCTGCAAGCTAACGGCGGCCAGTGCACCGATCACACCCAGTGCCAGGGTCAGCAAGGCAATCGGCCAGAGCCAGTCGTTGGCCATGTTGGCCAGGCTGCCGGCCTCATCACCAAAGATCAGTGTGTACACCCGGATGATCGAGTACAGGCCGACCTTGGTCATGATCGCAAACAGCGCCGCGACCGGCGCAGTGGCCGAGGCATAGGCCTTGGGCAGCCAGAAATACAGCGGCAGAAACGCCGCTTTGAGGCCGAATACCACCAGCAACAGCAAGCCAGCAGCGCCCAGCAGCGCCGCATCATCCGGCCCGGCAGCCGCCACGCGAATGGCCATATCAGCCATATTCAGGGTGCCGGTGATGCCATACAGCACGCCCACGGCGAGCAGGAAGAACGCCGAGCCCACTAGGTTCAGCACCACGTAATGCAGCCCCGCGCGCACCCGTTCTGCCCCACCGCCATGCACCAGCAGCGCATAGGAGGCGATCAGCAGGATTTCGAAGAACACGAACAGGTTGAACAGATCACCCGTGAGGAAGGCGCCGTTGATGCCCATCAGCTGGAACTGGAACAGCGCATGAAAACTCTGCCCGCGCTCATCGTCGCCACGCACCGCATACAACAGAGCAAAGCTACCCAGCACCGCCGTGACCACCAGCAACAAGGCGCTCAGCCGATCGAGCAGCAGGATGATGCCAAACGGCGCCGCCCAGTTACCGGCGGCATACACCTGCAGCACGTCCTGATCAGCCAACCAGAACAGATAGCCGCTCAATGGTAACAGCAACAGGGTCGCCACCAGCGACAGGCTACGTTTGACCCGCAGGCTCAGGCCCGCACCGAGCAGCAACAGGCTGCCGGCAAACATCGGCAGCAGGATGGGCAGGATCACGCCGTGATTCATTGTGCAGGCTCCTGGCCGTCAACATGGTCGGTCTGGGTTTCGCCCACGCTGCGCAGCGCCAGCACCACCACGAAGGCCGTCATGGCAAAGCCGATCACGATGGCGGTCAGCACCAGCGCCTGCGGCAGTGGGTCCGCGTAGGCACTGCCCTTGCCAATCACCGTGACCACACCGCCCTGCAAGCGGCCCATGGCAAACAGGAACAGGTTGACCGCGTAGGAAATCAGCGTCAGCCCCAGCACCACTGGAAAGGTCCGCGCACGCAGCAGCAAGTACACACCGCTTGCGGTGAGGAGGCCCAAGGTTGCGGCAAATATGGCTTCCATTTCAAAGCACCTCTTCTACAGCTTTTTCCTGGGTCAGCTTGCCCAGGTTGGCGAGAATCAGCAGGGTCGCGCCTACCACCGTCAGGTACACGCCCAGGTCAAACAACAGGGCGGTAGCCAGCTCAATTTCTCCGACCAGCGGGATATGGAAATGACCGAAGGCCGAGGTCAGGAACGGCCGATCAAACAGCCAGCTGCCCAAACCCGTCAGGCCGGCGATCATCACGCCGAGACCCGCCATGCCTTGGTAATTCAGCGGCAGGCGCGATTGCGTCCACTGCACGCCGCTGGCGACGTATTGCAGGATCAGCGCCACGGCCGTCACCAAACCGGCAATAAAGCCGCCACCGGGCAGGTTGTGGCCACGCAGGAAGATAAACACCGAAACCAGTAGCGCCATCGGCAGTAGCACCCGCGACAAGGTAGCGAGGATCAGCGGATGGCGGTCCCGCGCCCAGTTGCGGCCTTGTGCATCGACCTTGGGTTGGAACAGGCGCAAACCATCAAGCAACGCAAAGATGCCCACGGCCGCAATCGCCAGCACAGTGACCTCACCGAGGGTATCGAAGCCACGGAAGTCCACCAGAATCACGTTGACCACGTTGGTGCCGCCGCCGCCCGGTACGCTGTTCTCCAGGAAGAACGCTGAAATGCTGTCGTACGGCCGCGTCAGCACGGCGAACACCAGCATCGCCACCATCACCCCACTGCCAACCGCCAGGGTGAAATCGCGCAGGCCGCGCAGGCTGCTGGACTCGATGCGCGTCTGCGCCGGCAGGAAGAACAAGGCGAGCATCAACAGGATGATGGTCACCACCTCGACCGAGAGCTGGGTCAGGGCCAAATCCGGCGCCGAATAGCGGGCGAAGGCCAAGGCCACCATCAGACCGACCACGCTAAGCATCAACAACGAAACCAGACGCTGCCGGTGGAACACCACCGTTACCAGCGCGGCAAACGCCATGATGCCCAGCCCCAGAGCAGTGATGCCGTCAATCTCGGTCATCGCCACCGGCCCACTGATCTGCGGCAAGGAGCTCAGCCCCTGAGTCACCACCAACAAGGCGGCCGCCAGCAACAGTGCCAGATAGCGCTGCAGCGAAGCATTCTCCAGCCATTGGGTAAAGCCACTGCACGCCTTGACCAGCAACTGTATGCCGCGCTCAAAGATCAACTTGGCATCCACACTCGGCAGCCCGGCATACCAACGGAATAGCGGCTGGCGGAACACGTACACCAGAATCCCGCCGAACAAGGCAATAAAGCTCATCAGCAGCGGCAGGTTGAAACCATGCCAGATCGCCAGACTGTAACTTGGCACATCACCGCCCAGGGTGGCGGAAGCGGCAGCAGCCAGCAACGGTGCCACGGTATAGGCCGGAATAATCCCCACCAGCAGGCAGAGGAACACCAGAATCTCCACCGGCACTTTCATGTAGCGCGGCGGTTCATGCGGCGGGTAATGCGGCAGGTCGACCGGCTCGCCGTTGAAAAACACGTCGTGGATAAAGCGTAGCGAATACGCCACCGAGAACACCCCTGCCAATGTGGCCGCCGCCGGAATCACCCAGTTGAAGCTGCCCAGCAGGTGCTGATTGAGCGTTTCGGTAAAGAACATCTCCTTGCTCAAGAAGCCATTGAGCAACGGCACCCCGGCCATCGCCGAGGCTGCCACCATCGCCAGAACCGCCGTGTGCGGCATGTACTTCCACATACCGTTGATGCGCCGCATATCGCGGCTACCGGTTTCGTGGTCGATGATCCCTGCCGCCATAAACAGCGAGGCCTTGAAGGTGGCATGGTTGATGATATGGAACACCGCTGCCACGGCGGCCAAGCGGGTATCAAGGCCGAACAGCAGGGTAATCAGGCCCAGGTGGCTGATCGTTGAATAGGCCAGCAGACCCTTGAGGTCATGCTGAAACAGGGCCATCCCGGCACCAACCAGCAAGGTCACCAGGCCGGTGATACTGACCAGGTAGAACCACCACTCCGACCCCGCCAACGCCGGATACAGACGCGCCAGAAGAAACACCCCGGCCTTGACCATGGTCGCCGAATGCAGATACGCCGAGACCGGCGTCGGCGCGGCCATGGCATGGGGCAGCCAGAAATGGAACGGGAACTGCGCCGACTTTGTGAACACGCCCAGCAGCACCAGAATCAGCGCCAGCGGGTACAGTTCATGGGCGCGGATCGCATAACCGGCCGCCAGCACCTGGGATAACTCGAAACTGCCGGCGATATGGCCGATCAGCAGAATCCCAGCGAATAATGCCAGACCACCGCCGCCGGTCACGGCCAAGGCCATGCGCGCGCCTTTGCGAGCATCCGAACGGGCGCCCCAGAAACCAATCAGCAGGAACGACGAAAGGCTGGTCAGCTCCCAGAACATCAGCATCAGCAGCAGATTTTCCGACAGCACCACGCCGAGCATGGCGCCCATAAACAGTAAGAGGAAGGCGAAGAAGCGCCCCATCGGCTCCTTCTTCGACAGGTAGTAACGCGCATAAAGAATGACCAGCAGGCCAATGCCGAGAATCAGCAGGGCAAACAGAAAGCCCAAACCATCGAGACGCAGGCTGAGATTCAGGCCCAGGGCCGGTAACCACTCCAGCTTGACCTTCAGCAGCTCGCCAGAGAACACCGCCGACTGCTGCGAAAGCAGCACTACCAAAGCCGTAAGCGGCGCCACCCCAGCTGCCGCGGCGCAGGCGGAACGGCCCAGACGCTCGGCCAGTAATGGCAGAAAAATGCCGAGAAATGGCAAGGCGATGATCAGCGCAAGCGTCATAGAAAAACCCCTTAATACGAACCCAGCACGTTCCCGTACCCGGCTGACTCCCTAACCTGCTTACTGGCGGCCCGCCACAGCACTGACCGAAGCCGCACTCACACAAAAGTATTGCACCGCGGCGTTACGAGCGCCTGCCGGGACAACAGCGAGCGCGATTATCCATAACTATCGGTCAATCGTCATGGATAGAATTATTACTAAACACTCCGTTTTCCACGAAGTCGCCTGAAAATCCCTTAAAACACGGATAACCATCTGGTTTATCTAGAAAAAAGGCAATAAAAAACCGGATCAGTCAGCACTGATCCGGCCTTTTCAAAACTCAGTGAGAAACGCGGCTGGTGCCATTTACCGTCAGGATGCGCACGCGCTCGCCAACGCGGAAAACCTGATTTTCTTCAACGGCCTGAACATAGGCACGCATGCTGCCATCGTCTTCGCGGACGGTGATTTCCACACCTTGGGTGCGGGTCAGCCCTTCCTCGGTCATCGCGCCGAGCAAACCACCGGCCACTGCACCGATCACGGCCGCCACGGCACTGCCGCGACCACCGCCCACACCACTGCCGGCGACACCGCCGATAACCGCACCGGCACCGGCGCCGATTGGGGTCTTGGTGCCTTCGATCTTGACTGGGCGCAGTGCTTCGATGGTGCCCATGCGCACGGTCTGCACGGTTCGCGCCTCATCACGCGAATAGGTGTCACCAGTCAGGCTGGAGGCGCAGCCGCCCAACAGGGTCAGCACGGCGAACGAAGCGGCCAACAGAACAGGGTTACGCATGATCATTTCTCCAGTTAGGCAGGTGTTCATTAAACCGCCTGCGCAGCTTAGCTGTCACCCGCCAATATGCAGCAAATCTTTACCCAAGCTGCGATGCAGAGCGTTAGCGCGACACTACGCCGCGTGCAACCTCAATACCCAATCAGCCTAAGCTAAGACTTGGCTTGGAGGACTTATGGATTACTTTATCGTCGCCATCACCAGTGTGGCTGGGCTGTACTTCCACTGGTGGCTGTATGTGCGAATCAAACGCTGGATGGACCGCGACCTGGCGTTATCACTGGCGGGCGACTGCGCAGCCAAACGCAGCTATATGCTTACTTGCCTGGCTGAAGCCCAGGCCGCCGGTATCACGCGCAGTAACCTACCCGCCTGGCTTGAGCAAGCCGCCGGAGAATATGCCGGCGACTGATGAGAACTCAGGGAGCCAAGCGCTCGCGGAGCCAGTCGGCGCCCTGCAAACGGAAGTTGAGGCGGTCATGCAGACGACTGGAGCGACCTTGCCAGAACTCGATGCGCTCCGGCAGCAGGCGATAGCCACCCCAGTGCGGCGGGCAATGTGGCGCGCGATCCAGGAAGCGTTGTTCGGTCTCGGCCAGCAGGGCTTCCAGTTCAGCACGATCAGCGATCACCCGGCTCTGCGGCGAAGCCCAGGCCCCCAGCCGACTGCCCAGCGGACGCACCTGAAAGTAAGCATCGCACTCATCGGCCGTGACCCGCTCAACACGCCCCTCAATGCGCACCTGACGCTCCAGGCTGGGCCAGAAGAAGGTCATGGCGGCAAAGGGGTTGGCAGCCAGATGCTGACCTTTGGCGCTGTCGTAGTTACTGAAGAAGGTGAAGCCGCGCGCATCCAGCCCCTTGAGCAACAGCACCCGGCAGTGCGGGCGACCGTTGGCATCAACGGTCGCCAGGGTCATGGCATTGGGTTCGACCGGTACCTGCTCGGTTTTCACCGCCTCGGCAAACCACTGCTCAAATAATGCAAACGGCTCGAGCGGCGCCTGCGTTTCGCTCAAGCCATCACGGGTGTAGTCACGGCGCATATCAGCCAGGGTTTGAGTCATGGGCACATCCTCTCGAACAGATGGTGCCTAGCTTACCCGCGAGCGCTCTATTTGGCTTGATCTGCGGCAACACGCCGCGACACTGCCCTTACTGGCTGCTGGCAGGCTTGTCGGCCTTAGCAACAGTTTTGGCGTTTTTGTCTGCTACGGGTTTGCTGGCCGCAACTGCTGGGGCGGGAGCCGCTGCCGGCTGGCTGTATTTGGCGATCAGCGCGTTCAGGGTGGCTTTCGAGGTCAGGAGAATTTCCACCCGGCGATTCAGCGCACGGCCTTGTTGGCTGTCGTTGGCGGCACGCGGCATGTCCGAGCCCAGGCCCTTGACCATTAAACGGTTCTGCTTGAGCCCGCTAAGGCGGAAAATCGAGGTAAATGCACGGGCGCGCTGCTGGCTAAGGTCACGGTTGGCGTTTACTTCACCGCTACTGTCAGCATGACCGAGAATCAACACCCCGATGGTTTCATCACTTTCCAGCAACTTGGCCATGCGGCTCAGCGGGGCCAGGGTGGCTGGCAGCATCATGTGCGGACGGTCCGGGTTGAAGGAGCCCTGCACCGGCGCAGTGACCACCAGCAGATTTTCCCGACGCTCAAACTCGAAATGGGTGCCTTTGATCGCTTCACGCACCTTCGGCTCGTACACATCCAACCAAGCCTGAGTCACTGCCGGCGGCGGCATTGGCACCGCTTTCGGCGCGGGCTTTTCGGATTTCTCGAAAAGGCTGCAACCGCTGATCAGTACACACAAAGCGATGGCGAGAGTTTTGTTGGCGAGCATCGGGTATCCACACGTGGTAAGCAAAAAGAAGCCGGTCAGTGGCCCGCGCGGGCGGCGGGCCAAACCATGTTGCGCAGCAGTTTAGCCGAGCTGGCTACAAACAATCAGCCAATAGACGCGCAAGTTTCTGCGCACGGGGGTCCATCAAGACGAACGGTCCTAGGTTGTTGGTGACAAACCCGAAGGCCACATCCCGCTCCGGGTCGGCAAAGCCAATGGAACCGCCGGCGCCAGGGTGACCAAAGGCGCGCGGCCCCATGCCATAGGTGGCGTTGGCGATCTCGGGCTGATCCAGCATGCAGCCCAGACCGAAGCGGGTGCGGGTCAGCAGGGTCTTGTCTTCACCGACCGCGTGTTCACGGGTCAGCTCGGCCAGCAACTCGCTTTCCAGCAACTGACCGTCCAGCAGACCGCTGTAGAAACCAGCCAGACTACGGGCATTGCCATGGCCATTTGCCGCAGGCTGCTGCATGCGCCGCCACTCAGGCTTATTGGTACTGGTCATGATCGACGGCGGGTTGGTAAAGGCCCGCGTGCTCATGGCCGCTGGTTCGCTCATCATGGTTTTGAGCAGACGCTGGGCTGCGGCGTCGCCAAAGTTGCCCTTGCCACGGGAGATGATTGCCACCCGGTCGAACTCTTCATCCGCCAGACCGACATGGAAATCCAGCCCTAAGGGCTTGGCCGTACGCGCGACGATGGACTCGCCCGGCCCGCGCCCCTCAACTCGGCGCAACACCTCACCCACCAACCAGCCATAGGTGATCGGCGCATAACCGTGGCCCTCACCCAATGGCCACCAAGGCTGTTCGGCGGCCAGAGCCGTGGTCATCGCATGCCAGTCGTATAAAGCTTCGGCCGGCAACATCTCGCGCAAGGCAGGCAGCCCGGCCTGATGGCTGAGCAAGTGGCGCAGGGTGATCTTGTCCTTGCCGGCGGCGGCGAACTCGGGCCAGTAGCGTGCGACTGGCGCATCCAGTTCGAGCTTGCCCTCACCCACCAGCTGCAAGGCGGTGACTGCAGCAAAGGTCTTGGTACAGGAGAACAGGTTAAGGATGGTGTCGCTGTGCCAGGCCTGCTGACCCTCCTTGTCGGCAACCCCGGCCCACAGATCAACCACGGTTTCACCGCCGACCTGCACGCAAAGCGCCATACCGCGCTCCTGTGGCTCGTCGAACAGTGCCGCAAAGGCGTCTCTAAGCGCTTCGAACTTGAGGTCGAAATAACCCTGTATCTGCACCACCCTGCCCCCTTTTTATACTCGGCCAAATGTTCGGCAGATTGTTTCAGCTCTGACACCTGCGGTGAACCCAGCACAAGGCTGGTAATCCTACTATCAGCTAGGCGAATAGCCCTTTACGGAGCCGCAGGAACTGGCGCAGTTACAGGCTTGAGCAGCGTTTTAGGCACATCGAGGTTGGCTTTGCGCACGGCTTTGACAAAGCCATCCCAAGGCCGGTCGGTAATGGCGACCAGGCCCAAATGACCATTCTCGCCATCCAGCAAACGCCCGGTAACCGGCTGATCGAGGTACTGGAACCAGTGCAAACCGACGATCTGCGGCTCTTCCAGAGCCTTGGCCAGGAAATGCGCATAGGCCGGGCCGCGCTCTTCTTCCTTATAAACTTCGGCAACTCCGCCCCAGAACGGCCCACGGTCACGCGAGCCGAAGTGGAACTCGGTGACCATCAGCGGCTTGTCCAGCTGGCGCAGCATGGCGAAGTCATAACCGTGCTGCGGCTCACGGGTATAGAAGTTGAAACTCAATACATCGCAGAACTCGGCGCAGGCATTCACCGCCTCGGGAATACTGCTGGCGAAACGACCACCCAGCAGCAAGTGATTGGGCGCGTGCCAATCAAGCGAGTCGGCGATGGTCTTGAAGTAGGTCTCGGCATACAGACGCAAGAATGCCTGCATGTCTTTCTCGATGGCCGGGTACTCGGCGCTTGGCAGCGGCGCCTTAAAGCCCGGATCTTCCATCAGCTCCCAGGCCGGCAGCTCGATACCCCAGGCGCGGGACAGTCCATTCTGATTGCGATACTTGTCGCGCAGCTGCTTGAGGAAGGCGCGCTTGGCCGGCACATCAGTGGTCAGGCGCAGCGTGGCGTAGGCCAGGGCGTAACGGCCGTTGGGGTCATCCGCCGGGCCAGCCCAGGCCAGTTCGTTATCAGCGAAATAACCGAGCAGCCAGGGATTGTCGCGGTGATCGCGCGAAGCAATCGCCACTGCGCGCTCGGTGGCCATGGCAAAACGCGGGTCGAATGGATCAGGCATCGCGCCCCACCAATCGACGCCGGTGCTGATAGTGGCGTAATCGCCATGAATCGACAGCGGGATGCTGAACGGCATGCGGGTATCGCTGCCAAAGGCCGGCTCACTCCAGTTCCCCAGGGTATTGAAACCCCAGGCCTGCAAACGATCCTGGCTCAGCGTGCGCCAGGCCGCGGGGGCAACCTGGCCATAGCTACGCTGCAGGTTGGCCTTGTAGAAATCGAACCAGCGCCCGCTGGCAAATGCCCGGCCCTGGTTGGCGCCGGTGTCGCTGCGACTGTCGGACGTGCCGAAATAGGCCGCCAGCGCCTCACCCTGTTGCGGCAAGCCGGCAAACATCGCCTCACGCCCCTCAACGTAAGTAGCGCTCTGCTGCGCGGTGACCGCATTGACGCCCAGCGAATAAAACGGATGACCTTCAGGCGTTACCAGGTACCAGCGGCCATCGCGTTTCTCGGTGCGAAAGAAGCCGCTCGCCTCAAACGGCATCCCACCGGTCCAGCCTGCAAACTTGTCCTGCGCAGGGCGTTCAGCCAGCCAGGTATGCAATTGCTTCTGCTCCTGGGCCACAGTCTGCTGCAATTGCTCGTCGTTCTTGACCTTGCCCGGCCAATCGGCTCGTGTGTACTGTCCATAACTATCGACAATACCGGCATAGGCCGCCGCCGAAAGTGGCTCGGCGTTCACCCCAAACTGGCTGATCAGAATATGTTGCGCGGCTTTCGGCTGCGGCATAGACAGGGTAACCGCGCTGACCTTGCTCAACTCCAGCGCACCCATGACGGTGTCCGCCAACAGCAGCCGCTGGCCTTTGTGCGTCCAAGGCATCGGTACACCGGCGCGCATGCCGTGATCACGGGGCGACGTGGCTTGCAAGGGAATCAACAGGGTTTGCGCGGGACCGGCAGGCAGGGCAATGCGCGCACTCAGGCGTTGACCATCCGTGCTCTCGATCAACACATCCAGGGTCAGCGCCCAATCCATGGCGTTCTGCACACGCAGGCTCATTTGAGTTTGCTGCGACCAGTCCCAGCTGCCGCTTTGCGGAGTCAGCTTCACACTCGGCTGTGCAGCGGGGTGAAAGGTCACACGGCGCAGCACCTCGCCTTGCGGCGTCGGTTCGCCAATGCGATTAGGCAGGTCAGCATCTTGCGTGGTGACCTGCACAACATCCATCGGCCGCACAAAGTTGAACAGCTCCTGCGGCTCTTTCGCCATGGCTGCACCGATAAAGCCCGCGAGCGCTGATACCAGAACAGCCGTTTGCAGCCTGCGCTTACCCTTCACGAACCACACTCCCCCATTGTTTCAACCACCTTGGGCAGTAATGCCCAAGGCCAAATTCAGGTCCTGATGTGTACCAGGACGTTGTTTACGCGTCACTTGGAACCGACATGGCGTGATGAGTTGCCAAGCCAGTGAAGTGTTAACTGATTTCCCGACGAAATGGCGGCAAAGCATTAAGAATCGACTTGCCGTAGCGCTGGGTGACCACACGCCGGTCCAGCAGCGTAATAATGCCGCGATCCGCTTCGGTACGCAGCAGTCGGCCGCAGGCCTGCACCAGACGTAGCGAAGCGTCCGGAACGGCAATTTCCATAAAGGGGTTGCCACCGCGCGCTTCGATCCACTCGGCCAGCGCCGCTTCCACCGGATCGTCCGGTACGGCGAAGGGGATCTTGGCGATCACCACATGCTCGCAATAGGCACCCGGCAGATCGACACCTTCGGCAAAGCTGGCCAGGCCAAACAGTACGCTTTCTTCACCGCTGTCGACCCGCGCCTTGTGCTTGTTCAAAGTTTCCTGCTTGGACAGGTTGCCCTGGATAAATACCCGCTTGCGCCAGTCGCGCTCCAGGCCGTCGAAGACTTCCTGCATCTGCTTACGCGACGAAAACAGCACCAGGGTGCCACGAGAACCCTCAACCAGGCCGGGCAGCTCGCGAATAATCGCAGCCGTGTGCGCCACCGCATCACGCGGATCGGCGTTCAGATTGGGCACCCGCAGCACACCGGCGTCGGCATGATGGAACGGGCTCGGCACCACGGTGGTAACTGCCACTTTCGGTAAGCCGGCGCGCATACGGTAGCGATCAAAGGTGCCCAGCGCCGTCAGGGTGGCCGAAGTCACCAGGGCGCCATAGGCGACATTCCACAGATTACGCCGCAGGGTTTCCGCCGCCAGGATCGGGCTGGCGTTAACCTCGATATCAAACAGTGCACCGCTATCGGCCAGGGTCAGCCAACGCGCCATGGGCGGGCTTTCCTCCGGGTCTTCAGCGGTAAAGGCCAGCCACAGCTCCCAATTGCCCTTGGCCCGCGCCAGCAGGCTGCCGAACAGCGGGTACCATTCCTCGGCCTGGTGACTGGCGATACCGACAGAGCCCTCACCATCCATGGCCTCCTTGAGCTGTTCTGTTACGCCAGTGAACAGATCATTGAGCTTGGAAAAACCCTTTTTCAGCTCCAGGCCCAGCTCGGTCAAGTGCTCCGGCACCACCCCGCCGATAAAGCGATGGCGCGGCCGCTCGCGGCCCTGCATATCTTCGCCCGGTTTGAAATCGGCCACCTGCTCACAGCCAGCGAACATAAATTGCTGCTGGGTTTTGAGCTCCCGCGCCAGTTCCGGAACCTGCTCGATCAGCCTGCCTAGATCCCCGGGCAGCGGATTTTGTGCCAGCAACTTGGTCAGGTTCTTGTCGATCTGGGTCAGCCAATCGGCAGTCGAGCGCAAGCGGGTGAAGTGGGCGAAATGGCCAATGGCCTTGTCCGGCAGGTGATGGCCTTCGTCGAACACGTAAAGGGTGTCGCGCGGGTCCGGCAGCACCGCACCGCCGCCCAGGGCCAGGTCAGCCAGGACCATGTCATGGTTGGTGACTATCACATCGACCTTACCCATGCCTTCGCGTGCCTTGTAGAAGGCGCACTGCTGGAAGTTTGGACAATGGCGGTTAGTGCATTGGCTGTGATCAGTGGTCAGTTGCGACCAGCGCGTGTCTTCCAGCTCTTCCGGCCAGCTGTCACGGTCGCCGTCCCATTTATTGCCGGCGAGTTTTTCGATCATCGTGGTGAACAGCTTCTGACTCTGCTCATCCACATCGATCTTGAAGCCTTCTTCCTCGAACAGCTGGGCGGTGGCGCTTTGCGCCTGGCCTTCCTGCAACAGGATATCCAGCTTGGATAGGCACAGGTAACGTCCCCGCCCCTTGGCCAGGGCGAAGCTGAAATTCAGCCCGCTATTGCGCATCAGGTCCGGTAGATCCTTGTGCACGATCTGCTCTTGCAGGGCCACGGTGGCCGTGGCGATCACCAGGCGCTTACCTGCGGCCTTCGCCGTGGGGATCGCCGCCAGGCTGTAGGCCACTGTTTTGCCCGTACCGGTGCCAGCCTCAACCGCTACGACGGCAGGGTCACCCAGGCGACGGCCTTCATCGTCCGTTTTAATCGCCCCCAACACTTTGGCAATTTCGGCAATCATCAGGCGCTGGCCATAGCGCGGCTTGAGCGACTTGGCCTCGAGAAAACGGGAGTAAGCGCCCTGGATCTGGGACTTGAGTTCGGTACTGAGCATGGGGATTTTGACGCGAAAAGGCTGGATAAATTTTCAGTGTTTGTAATCGGCGGCTATCATAGCGCGCTAATCGATCCAGCGCTGAATCGCTTAGGCCCTGTTTACGAACTCGCGAGCGAGAGCCTGTATCTATCGCAGCAGGGCCGACGCGCCGCAGATCGCAAATAGCGCCTCAACCAACAGGAGTGCTTGCATGACCCCATACGCTTTCGTCTACAGCCTGCATCTGCTCGCAGCCCTAATCTGGGTGGGCGGTATGTTCTTCGCGTGGATGATCCTGCGCCCAGCCGCAGTCGCCGTCCTGGAAGCCCCACCGCGCCTGAAACTCTGGCTGGAGGTCTTCCCACGGTTTTTCTACTGGGTATGGGCGGCGGTGATTGTGCTGCCGGTCACTGGTGTAGGCATGTTGCACCTGCGCTTTAGCGGCTTTGATACCGCACCGCGCTACGTGCACATCATGATGGGGCTGTATATCGCCATGCTGGCGCTGTTTCTGCGGATTCAGGCACTTCAACTGCCTGAGTTACGCCGCGCCGTGGCGGCAGAGGATTGGCCGAATGGTGGCGCCGTGCTTGGGCGTATTCGACGACTGGTTGGTATCAACTTGTTGCTGGGATTGTTGGTGGTAACAATCGCGGGCCTGCGCCCTTCGCTCTAAACCTACTTACGCAGCCGCTGCTTTCGGGCAGCGGCTGGCACTCAAAGCAGCTTAGAACTGCACGATATTCAGCGCACCTGCAGGGCCTGGCTCACCGGCCCGCCCTGCTTGCCCTGGCTTGCCGTCGCGAGCGCCATCGGTGCTGTACAACCAGCAACCCTTGCTCACGCCGCCTTGACCGCCTGCACCAGGCTCGCCGGGCTGACCGCCACTGCCGCCATCCAAACGCACCTGTACCTGCTCAACAGGGAAATCCTGTGGCACCTCCAAGCGCACCTGCGCACCGGCAGCACCTGGCTGGCCGTCGCCTCCATTCAAACCATCATGACCGCGACTGGCTTCACCCCAGGTGCAGCCACCTGGCTTGCCATCAGCACCAGCTAGACCTGCATAGCCTGGCGCACCTGTGCCGCCGCGGGCATCCAGCACTAAATTTTCCAGGGTAACGGCCTGCAGTCGCAGACTCAGGTTGCGTCCCGGCAGCGCCGGCTTTTCAGCACTGCCGCGTGCGCCACGCGCGCTGATCTGTGCGCCACTGGCAATATCGGCG
>Ga0155449_1212_pt1 | contig 35099 bp, 36 predicted proteins | sample RifCSPhighO2_02_FD_111897 | JGI IMG/M metagenome (GOLD analysis project Ga0155449, IMG submission 111897) | Pseudomonadales bacterium RIFCSPHIGHO2_02_FULL_60_43 | reverse complement strand
GTATGTCGCGAACATTACTTTACTGACTTGCAGGTGCCAGACACCGTCATCACGCTCGGTCACCAGGGCGTGTAAAGACTCACCTCGAAATTTGCGGGTGGCCATGCGGGCCCGCTCTTCATCAGGGAAAAGGGCGTAGAACTCGATGGGATGGAAGCTGGCAAAGTCGAAGCCACCCTCCTTCATCCGCCGTAAAACCCCGTTACTGACATCATCGTGCAAGGCTGTGCTCATGAAGTGACCTCCTCAGGCGATGGACAAATTTACAGGACGCTAAAGAACCAACTAGGTGTCGATACTGCAGTGCTACGACCTGGTAAACGCTTTCCCATTGCTACCGCCAGAGCCTCAGCGGTGTTGCGGCACCGATTGCAGTGCCGCCCGAGAATCAAGCGATGTGCTGCTTGATATGTCATAAGCCAGACCTGAAACCAGGGCTGGTCAACGCAGGCTTGTTCAGAGCGAACAAGTCAGAAGCGTTAGTTGCAGACTAGTCCCATCAACGCGCATTTGCCCAGCGAAAGTTGTTTCAGCCACACATCCAGCCCATCAGTCGCGACTAAGCCAGGCCATGATGCGCCGGGTCAGCCAGGCGGGTGTCAGCTGGCCGGACCAGTACAGCAGCTTGAATTGTCGGCTGATCGGCCGGTGTACCGCACGGCTGCGAGTTTGCGCCAAAGCGGCCTGAGCCACGGTTTCAGCCTCAAGATTGACGCCCAGACGGCGCAATACCGGGGCCTGGAAGCGTTGGTTGTTAAGCATCGGCGTGCTGACAAACGGCGGCATCAGGTCGCCGACGCGGATGCCGTGCTTGGCCCACTCGAGGTCCAGCGCCTCGGTCAGCCCGCGCACGGCGAACTTGGAGGCCGAATAGCTGGCCAGATACGGTACGCCGTAGAGCCCAGAGGCCGAGCCCATATTGATCACCTGGGCGTCGGGCGTGGCTTTCAGATAAGGAAAGGCTGCGTGGGTCATATTTAGCAGCCCCTGCACGTTGATCTGCAGAATGCGCGCATGCTCGCTTAGCTCGATGTCCTCGAAGTGCCCGCACTGCAGAATCCCCGCGCTGTTGAACAGCAGGTGCAACTGACCGCCATGCAGGGCGCAGAAGTCCGCCAGGGCGACCTTGACTGCCGCCGGGTCGGCCACATCAAGCTCGGCATGCCAGACGTTACCCAACTCACCGGCCAACTGCGTCAGCGCCTGGTGGTTGATATCCAGCAACCCAACCTGCCAGCCGTGTTGATGAAACAACCTGGCGGTGGCCGCGCCGATCCCTGACGCGGCGCCGGTAATCAGAATATTGTTCACTCAGCAGCCCCGCTCACGCAGAAAACTCACCACTTCAGCCAAGGCAAAATCGGCGGCTTTGAGCATGCCCGCGTGGGCCTGAAACACGTGCCACAGGTTCGGATAACGCTGCAGGCGCACATCCACACCCGCCGCTTGGGCCTTGTCGGCAAAACGCAGGCTGTCGTTACGCAAAATTTCGTCTTCACCGACCTGAATCAATACAGGGGCCAGGCCATGCAGATCGGCAAACTGCGGCGACAAGCCAGGGTCGTCGTGGGCCAAACCCGCCGGGCAATACAGCGCCAGCGCCTGCTCCACCCATTTGCGGTGGATGAGCGGGTCACCGGCTGGCGGCTCGTGCAGCTGCGTACCGGTAAAGTCAGTGACCGGAGAGAAGCACACCAACGCTGCCGGTTGCGGCAGATCCAGATCACGCAAACGCAAACTGGTAATCAACGCCAAGTTGCCACCGGCCGAATCGCCGCCAATCACGATCTGCTCGGGCGTATAACCCAGCGCCAACAGCTCCTGAAACGCGGCCAACGCATCCTCGCGAGCCGCCGGATATTGATGCTCAGGTGCCAGGCGGTAATCCAGCGCGCACACATCCATCTGTCCGCGTTTGGCCAGGGTCGAGCAGATCGTGCGGTGGGTATTCGCTCCACCGATCAGGTATGCACCGCCATGCAGGTACAGCAGCACCGTGCCGCGACCACTCTGTGGTTTATGCCACTCACAGGATCGCCCACCCAAGGTGCCGGCGCTACGGGTAACGCCACTCGGCGCCGGGCTGGCGGCTGTCAGCAGGCGCAGCACCGCGCGCTGCCCGGCAATCGGCATGGGTGGGCGCACCAGACCACGGAACAGCAGGCGCAGGCTGGTACGCAAAACGCTGCGCAGCAGTGCCTGATCGGCCGCCGGCGCGGTGAATTCAACGGGTGCATTCATAATCATCAAGCTCCGGTGCGCGGGTCTGCTGGCGGTAAGTGAAGGTATAGCCCGGCCAGTTATTGGTGCTTTTGCCGGAGGCGGTTTTGTACCAGCTTGAGCAGCCCTGCTCCCATATCGTTCGATGTGAGCTGGCTTGAATTTGCTGGTTGTAGCGCTTCTGTACTGCGGCTTTTACGTCGACATAACGGGCGCCTTGCTGGCGCAGCAAATCGATGCAGCCGAGCACGTAGCGGAACTGACTTTCGAGCATATAAATGATCGAGTTATGCCCCAGGTTGGTATTCGGCCCGTAAAGAATAAACAGGTTGGGAAAACCGCTGACGCTGATGCCCTTGTAGGCTTCGGCGCCGTCGCGCCAGGCCTGGTTCAGCTCCTGCCCGCCGAGACCGCGAATCTGCATCGGCGCAAGAAAATCCGTGGCGGCAAAGCCGGTGCCGTAGATCAGTACATCGCACGGGTGCTCGCGGCCATCGGCGGTGATGATGGCGCGCTCGCCGACTCGGCTGATCGCCTCGCTGATCACCGCCACATTGGGCTGCGCCAGGGCCGGGAAGTAGTCATTGCTGATCAGGATGCGCTTGCAGCCCATGGGGTAATTCGGCTGCAGCTGAGTGCGCAGCTGCGGATCACTGATGTGCTGATTAAGGTGGCGTTCGAAGCTGAAGCGAAACAGCTTCATCAGCCACGGCATGCTGATAAACGCCAGGCCGCGCACCTCGTGTTGCAGGTACTTGAGGCCGCGGTCGATGCGTTGCAGCCAGGGCAGCCGGCGCATTACCGCTAGTTCCCACGGCCGATAGGAGCGGTCCGGCTTGGCCAGCACATAGGCCGGCGAGCGCTGAAACAGCTGCAGCTGCGCGACCTTGGGCTGGATTTGCGGAACAAACTGGATCGCCGAGGCGCCGGTGCCGATCACCGCCACGCGCTTGCCGTTGAGGTCCAGGTCATGCCGCCAGCGCGCCGAGTGAAAGGCCTCCCCGGCGAACTGCTCAATTCCCGGCAACGCTGGATAGGCCGGCTGATTGAGCTGGCCGCAGGCGCTGATCAGCACCTCGGCGCAGAGCTCTTCGCCAGTGCTCAGGGTTACCCGCCACAGCGCTGCGGCCGCATCGAAAGCGGCAGACGCCACTTCGGCATTGCAGCGAATACGCGGCCGCAACTGGTACTTGGCCACGCAATGCAGCATGTAGCCGTGGATTTCCGCCTGGGGCGCGAACTTGCGGCTCCAGTCGGTTTTCGGCTCGAAGGAAAACGAATACAGGTGCGACGGCACATCGCAGGCCGCCCCCGGGTAGCTGTTGTCACGCCAGGTGCCGCCGACTTCTGCGGCCTTTTCCAGGATCAGAAAATCTTCGATCCCGGCTTTCTGTAACTGGATGGCCATGCCCAGGCCGCCAAAGCCGCTGCCGATAATCAGCACGCGCAACGGGGCCTGGTTCTGGGAAGTGTTGTGCATTTTTATATCCCCAACCGCAAACAGTGCGGATACCAAGATGCTACTTGCACGGCACGTGAGAGGTTATGGCATAGTCGGCCAATCGGTTGTGACTTTCGGACAAATCAGCGGATAACTGCATGTCGGCTCTTCCCTACAGCCTGCCACGACGAAGCATCACCAGTGTGCAACTGCTGACCCAGCTGGGCCTCGACCATGGTTTGAGTGTCGAACACTGCCTGCGCGACACCGGACTCAGCCCCCTGCAACTGGCCGAGCTGCACTGTGAAATCGAAGGTGCGCAGGAGCTGCAGCTGATCCGCAACCTGATCGAGGCCCTGCCTGGCCGGGATGACCTCGGCCTGCAAGCCGGTTTGCGCTATCAACTGACCACCTATGGCATCTGGGGTTACGCCCTGCTCAGCAGTCAGAGCTTCCGCCAGGCTGCCGACCTCGGACTGCGCTACTTGGACCTGACCTTTGCCTTTAACCGCATCAGCTTGCGTGAAGACGCCGACCAGGCGCATCTGGAGCTGGACGGCAGCCATTTGCCGGATCAGGTGCGCGACTTTCTCCTGCTGCGCGACACCGTGGCAGTGATGGTGATTCAGCGCGAACTGACCGGCAACCGCATGCCCCTGGATCGCGTGCAACTGAGCATGCCGGCGCCGGCTGACACTGCACGCTTTATCGAGCAATTCGGCCTGCTGCCGGAGTTTGCCTGCGCAGAGAACCGCATCAGCTTTTCCCGTCACCTGCTTGATCTGCCACTGCCCCGCGCCAATCCGCATAGCGCTCAGCTCTGCGAGCAGCAATGCCAGGCCCTGCTGGCCAAACGCCAGGTGCGCAGCGGCCTGGCCGGACAGATTCGTGATCGCCTGCTGAGCACACCGGGACGGCTGGCGGACATGGAAGTCATCGCCAGCGAACTGAACATCAGCAGCCGTACCCTGCGTCGCCGCCTGGAAGAGCAAGGCAGCAGCTTTCGCCAGTTACAGGAAGAAGTGCGCCAGGCCCTGGCCGAAGAACTGCTGGCCATCGCCAGCCTAAGCCAGGAGGAGATTGCCGAGCGCCTGGGCTACAGCGAAGTGTCGAACTTTCTGCATGCGTTCAAACGCTGGAAAGGCCTCACGCCAGGCCAGTACCGCCAGGCACTGACCTGAAAGCGCGACTGGCAAGTCGTCGGCGCAGATGGCACTTTGCTATTTCATCCGCCAAATTGGCAGTTTCCACCCTCAAGCTGGCGACCATTTGCGCCGATACTGCTGAACAACCTACTGACTGGAGTTTTCATGCGACAGGGTTTCCTTGGGCAGTTCCTGCCACATGATTTGACCGACCAGGCCAGCATCCTGTTGGCCCGTACCCTCGCCTTCAGTGCCCTATGCAGCGTGGTCATTGGCCTGTACAGCTGCATCAAGTGGGGCCGCCTGGGCAACGATGCATTAATGTATGGCTCGTTGCTGCTGGTGCTCGGCATGCCACTGATGTTGCTGGTACTGCGCAGTGCCGTGCTGCCGCTGGCTGTGCCAGCCAATATGGCGCTGGCCAGCATGGCCAGTTACTCGATGCTGCTGATCTATCAACTGGGCGGCCTGCATTCGGCTCATATCTACTGGCCGGCGGTGATTATCGTCTTCGCCTACCTGCTGGCCGGCACCCGCAGCGCCATGGTCTGGAGCCTGGTTCAGGTGCTGTTCGTGTTCTGGCTGATCCGCCTGGAACGCAGTGGCGCCAGCCTGCCGGTGTTCGAACTGAGCCCGCGCGATGCGGCGGTGAACACCTACTCGGGCTACATCCTGCCCGTACTGACCGTCTGGTTGGCGCAGTGGTACAGCGCACAACTGCGTAATCAGGCCCTGGCCGATGCCGAACAGGCTCTCAATGAATCCCGCGAGTTCGGTCAGCGCGCCGCGCGTAATCAGGATCAACTCGGCGGCATCGTCGATGACGTGCGCAGCACCGCCAGCGATTTGCTACAGATGGCCGGCAAGCTGCAACAGACCCTCGGCGGTATCCGCCAGCGCTGCCAAAGCATCGACACCGATGTGCAACAGCAGGCCGATGCCATGCACCAGCTGGATATGGCCCTGCATGAAGTGCTCGACAGCCTCGCCTCCAGCACCGGCCATATGCAGCAACTCAGCCAGGACACCCAGCACAGCAGCAGCCAGGTGAATGTCTGCGCGCAGCGCATGGCAGATGCCCAAGCCAGCATGCAGGCCATTCAGCAGAGCAACCAGCGCATCGCCGAATCCATGCAGATGATCAGCGCTATCGCTCAGCAAACCAATCTACTGGCGCTTAACGCCGCCATCGAAGCGGCGCGGGCTGGTGAGCATGGCCGCGGCTTTGCGGTGGTGGCCGATGAAGTACGTAACCTCTCACAGCGCAGCAATGAAACCGCCGACACCGTACAGAACGTACTGGGCCAGTCGCAGCAGATCATCGACACCGGGGCGATGCAGGTCAGTGAAGTAGGCAGCGCGCTGAGCAGCAACGCCGGGCTGACTGACAACCTCTCCAGCTCGATCCTGCAACACAGCCAAGCGCTTACCCAGGCGCACCAGCAACTGTTACACGTGCGCGACAACAGCGCCGCGCAACGCGATGCCAGCCAGCGCCAGCGTGCCGCCAGTGCCGAACTGCTGGATGCTCAGGAGTCGCTGGTGCACCTGGGCCAACAGCTGGAGCAGCTGTCGCATCAGTTGCATCAGCGCGTGGCCAGCGCTTAGCTAGCACGCACCCTCTCCCAAGCCAGGGAGAGGGTAAACGCCAGTTTGAAAGTCAGTTCTGCGCTGACAGCCAGCCGAACGGCGGTTATTGTTCGGCTATGAACCCATCAGCCAACACCCTATTAGTGAGCTACCAGCCGCCCTGGCAGTGGCAACAATTCCACGCGCACTTTGCCCTACGCGCCCTGGCTGGGGTGGAAAGCTTGCAAGCGCATAGTTACGCGCGCAGCGTACACCTGGATGGCCAACGTGGCTGGTTCCGCGTGCAACCCCTCGCTGATCAGCACGCGCTGCAGCTGCACTACAGCGAATCGCTGCAGACCTGTCTGGCGACGCTGATTGCGCGGGTGCGCAAAATGTTTGATCTGGACTGCCAGCCGCAGCAGATCAGCGCGCACTTTGCCGGCGATGCGCAGCTCGGACCGCTGGTTACGCGAAATCCCGGCTTACGCCTGCCGACTGCTTTCGAGCCGTTCGAGCAGGCCGTGCGCGCCATTGTAGGTCAGCAGGTTACGGTCAAGGCGGCAGTGACCATCACCGGCCGCCTGGTTACGCGTCTGGGTGAATCACTGCAGTTTGCCGATGCGACCGATATTCAACGGCTGTTCCCCACAGCCACAGCCATTGCTGACGCCAATCTGGACGGCATCGGCATGCCCGGCAAACGCGTGCAGACCTTGCAGCACTTCGCTGCGCAGGTAGCCAGCGGGGCTCTGCGTCTGGATTTGCAAAACGGCTACACAGCCTTTGTCGAGCAGCTGTGCGCCCTACCCGGCATCGGCCCGTGGACGGCGGAATACATTGCCCTGCGCGCCTTTGGCGAGGTCGATGCATTTCCCGCCAGCGACCTGGGCCTGCTCAAGGCGCCGGTGTGGGGCGCGAATGGCATCGACGCCAAACAGCTCAAGGCCCGCGCCGAAGCCTGGCGACCTTGGCGCGCTTATGCCGCCGCACACCTGTGGCACAACTACTCGGAGGGTTGAAGCGATGTTCTACCGCTACCATGACAGCCCAATCGGTCGCCTGCTGTTGGCCGCTGACGAAACCGGCCTGCAACAACTGCTGATGGATATCGATGACAAGCCCTGGCATATCGGCGAACACTGGCGCAGCGCCGCCGATGAACTGGATGAAGTGTGCCGACAGCTGGATGAGTATTTCGCCGGGTGTAGGCAGCGCTTCGAAGTGCGTCTGGCGCCGCAAGGCACAACGTTTCAGCAAGCCGTTTGGCAAGCGCTGCAGACCATCCCATTTGGCCAAACCAGCTGCTACAGCGCCCTCGCCGCCGAGATCGCGCGGCCCAAGGCGGTGCGCGCCGTCGGCGCAGCCAATGGCGCCAACCCGATTGCCATCATCATTCCCTGCCATCGTGTAATCGGTCGTGACGGCAGCCTCACCGGTTATGCCGGCGGTCTGCCGCGCAAGGCGCTTTTGCTTAAGCTCGAAGGGGCGCAGCTGCCGGAACAGCGCTTGCTGAGCATTTAGCCTAGGGTTGAACCCGCGCCAGCACGCGCGCCGGAGTCTCTAGCGGCAACGCCAGAATCAGACCCTCGCCAGACGCCGGGTAGATGCCGGTCAGCGCGGTGATATTGACCTGATGGGAGACCAGCACCAACGGCGTACCACGCGGTTGTGCATTAATCTGCTCGATCAGCGCGGCGGTTTGCTCACGGGCGGTGTTGGGTGTTTGAAAGAATGAATCCAGCGCAGGCAGCGCTTCGACTGCGCCCAAGCCCATTTCGCGGGCCGTATCCTGAGCGCGGCACCAGCGGCTGCTGAGCAGACGCGGCTCGATCCACTGACTACGCAACAACTGTCCCCAGCGCTGCGCCTGCTCACGGCCAACTTGATTGAGGTTGCGCTGGGTGCGGCAATCATTCAGCTGGAAATTCGCCGGATCACCCGTACCGGGCGCTGTGGCATGGCGCAACAGCAGTACGGCGCGACCTTCACGCAGCGCAGTCCAGGCGTGCTTATCGCTGGCCTGAACCGCGCCACTCAACAGGCAAAGCGCCAACCACCACACGCCAGCCCGCCGCATAACTAGAACTTGACCGTACCGCGAGGCCCCAACAGCGCCCAGATGATCAGACCGATCACCGGCAACAGTACGATTAACAAGATCCACAACACCTTGATGCCCGTTTCGGCGTTGCTTTTGATGACGCTGAGAATCGCCCAGATATCCAGCGCCAGAATGACCACACCCAGTAAACCGTTGAACATTGAACCCATATGGTGTTGCTCCTATGCGAAGGGATCGCTTAAGTAGGATAGACGCTGGCCAGAAGAGTTCAGCCGCTTTACCTATCAGCAGTCATCCAGCCCCGCAAAGGCGGCGGCAAACTCACCCGCGACAGGCACAAAATCAGGCACCTTGGCGCTGTCAAACAGACGCAGCACGGCAAACCGTGGATGCTCGCCGCCATCGAACCAATGCGCCGTACCGGCGGGAACCAGCAGCAGGTCATTCTTTTCACACTGCAGGCTGTAGACGTACTCACCGAGATGCAGCGCCAGCAGGCCACGCCCGGCCAGGTAGTAATGCAGGTGGGCAGGCTGACAAGATTGCTCTGCGCGCAGGCGGCGAGCCAGCTCACTGCCCTCACCACGCTCATCACACAGGCTCAGCACCTCGGCAGTGGCGTAGCCATGCGCGGTCATCAGCTGGTCGACCTGTACGCGGCTGGCCGCCAGCAGTTCGTCACTGGCTGTACCAGCCGTGACCGCCTGCTGAACCGGCACCTGACTGAATTGCACGCCAACAGCCGCCAGAGTGCTGGCGATGTCCTCGGCGTGAGTCAGCAGCTTGTTCGGGTACTCGGGCGAAGACTGGTGGTAGACGGTCAGGCTGCTCATGCTCAAGGCTCTCGTACAGTCGGTTTCAAGTCAGCGGTTCAATTCAACAGCTAAAGGTTCAGGGCCGCTCATCGCGCATATAGCGCGCGGTAATCACCGCAGCCGCCAGGGCAATCAGGCTGGCGATGGCAAAGGTCCAGGCCGCACCGAGGCCGTGCCAGCTATAGCCCGAATACAACGCGCCGAGTGCGCCGCCCACGCCCGCCAGCGCGGCATACAAGGCTTGGCCTTGCCCCTGTTGGCGATCGGCAAAGCTACGCTGAACAAAATGCATGGCCGCCGCATGGAAACTGCCAAAAGTCGCCGCATGCATCAGCTGAGCGAACAGCAGCACCGGCAAGTGCCCAGCCAGGTTACCCAGCAACAGCCAGCGCACGGCGGTAATCAGAAAGCTCGCCAGCAGCACGGTACGCAGGGAATAGCGCGCCAGCAACCGGGCCATGACCATAAACAGCACGATTTCGGCCAATACGCCCAGCGCCCACAGCTGGCCGATCACCCCGCGCGAATAGCCGAGTGCTTCCAGGTGCAAACTGAGAAAGGTGTAGTAAGGGCCATTGCTCAACTGCATCAGCCCGGCGCTGAGGTAAAAGGCGAGAATCCCCGGCCGCCGTAGTTGCTGGAGAAAGCCGCCCTGCTCCAGGGTATTGGGCCGCAACTGCGGCTGTGCATTAGGCACCCACCAGCTGCTCAGCACGATGCCGCTCATGATCAGAATCAGCGCCCAGGGATAGGCATCCAGGCTGAGCAACTCGAACAGCTTGCCAAGGCCCACCACTGCGACGATAAAGCCGATGCTGCCCCACAGACGGATCTGGCTGTAGCGCGCCGCCTGCTCTTTGAGATGGGCAAAGGTGATGACTTCAAACTGCGGCAGCACCGCGTGCCAGAAGAACGCATGCAGCGCCATGATCAGCGCCAGCCAGGCGTAGCTCTGGCTGATAAAGATGCCGGCAAAGCACAGCAGCGTGCAGAGCGCACCAAAGCGCACAATGGCCAAGCGCTGGCCCGTGTGATCGCCCAGCCAACCCCAGATATTCGGCGCAATGCAGCGCATCAGCATGGGAATGGCGATCAGCTCACCGATCCGCGCAGCGGAAAACCCCAGGTGATCGAAATACAGCGCGAGAAAGGGCGCGGTGGCGCCGAGCAGCGAGAAATAGAAGAAATAGAAACCGGACAGACGCCAGTACGGCAAAACCGGACTCATGCTGAGCACAAACCCGGCAGCGTGCTGCGGAGCGCACGTGGCCGCGCAGCAGCGCTGATCACAGCTGTGGCAGCACCGGCGTACTGACCCGCACATCGGCATTCTGCGCGCGGTGGCGCAGCAGGTGGTCCATCAGCACGATAGCCATCATCGCCTCGGCAATCGGCGTGGCGCGGATGCCCACGCACGGGTCATGACGGCCCTTGGTGATGATATCCACCGGGTTGCCGTGAACATCGATCGAGCGCCCCGGCGTGGTGATGCTCGAGGTCGGCTTGAGCGCCAGGTGCGCAACAATCGGCTGACCACTGGAAAGCCCGCCGAGAATGCCGCCGGCATTATTCGAGAGAAAACCTTCAGGTGTCATCTCGTCACGGTGCTCGGTGCCGCGCTGCGCCACGCTGGCGAAACCCGCACCGATTTCCACACCCTTGACCGCATTGATGCTCATCAGCGCATGGGCCAGTTCGGCGTCCAGGCGGTCGAAAATCGGCTCGCCCAGGCCGGGCATAACGCCCTCGGCAACCACGGTGATCTTCGCCCCAACCGAATCCTGATCACGGCGCAGCTGGTCCATATAGGCTTCCAGCTCCGGCACTTTGTCAGGATCGGGGCTGAAGAAGGCGTTCTGTTCGACGCTGTCCCAGGTCTTGAACGGAATTTCAATCGGGCCGAGCTGGCTCATGTAGCCGCGAATCACGATGCCCTGAGTCGCCAGGTATTTCTTGGCGATGGCACCAGCGGCCACACGCATGGCGGTCTCGCGCGCCGAACTGCGGCCACCACCGCGGTAGTCACGCACGCCGTACTTGTGGTGATAGGTGTAATCGGCGTGGGCCGGGCGGAAGGAGTCCTTGATCGCCGAGTAGTCTTTGGACTTCTGGTCGGTATTGCGGATCAGCAGGCCAATCGAGCAACCGGTGGTCTTGCCCTCAAACACCCCGGCAAGGATTTCCACCTCATCGGCTTCCTGGCGCTGGGTGGTATGACGGCTGGTGCCTGGTTTGCGCCGATCGAGGTCACGCTGCAGGTCTTCCAGGTTAATCTCCAGCCCCGGCGGGCAGCCATCGACAATGGCGACCAACGCCGGGCCATGGCTTTCGCCAGCGGTGGTGACAGTGAACAGCTTGCCGTAGGTATTGCCGGACATGTGCAAAACGCTCCGCGAAAATCAGCTCCGAGGCTACGCCAGCCGGCGCAAAGCCTCATTTGGATAAAGGCGGCGAGTATACCCGTGGCGTCCGCACAGATCATCCTCGAACCTTCAGGGCAGATAAACGTCCAAGATGCTCACCCCCGGCAGTTCCTTTCCATGACCCGAGCTCTTCTGTTGCCCCTTCTTCTCTGCAGCGCCCTGCTAAATGCCGCGCCCAACGCCGCCCACATCACCACCGCACACAGCAGCGTGCAGCAACCCATGCGCCTACAGACCGGCCAGGGCACGCTGCACGGCACGCTGCTCAAGCCCAGCAGCACCAAGCCGGTGGCCGTGGCGTTGCTGATTGCCGGCTCAGGCCCCACCGACCGTGACGGCAACAACCCCGAAGGCGGCCAGAGCGACAGCCTCAAGCGCCTGGCGCAAAGTCTGGCCAAACAGGGCATCGCCAGCCTGCGCTATGACAAACGCGGTGTAGCCGCCAGCCGCGCCGCCACCCCGGATGAACGCGACCTCAGTGTCGAGGGGTATGTCAGCGATGCCGTGGGCTGGGCACAGCTGCTCAGGGCTGATCCGGCGTTTGACCGACTGATTCTGATCGGCCACAGCGAAGGTGCGCTGATTGCCAGCTTGGCGGCCGAACAGGCCCAGGCCGATGCCCTGGTGGCGATTGCCGGTAGCTCGCGGCCGATTGATCAGTTATTGCGTGAGCAACTCGCCGCTCGCTTGCCCCCACATCTCATGGCGCAGAGCAATCACCTGCTTGATCGCCTATTGGCCGGGCAACTCACCCCGCAAGTGCCCAAAGACTTGCAGGTGCTGTTTCGCCCCAGTGTGCAGCCCTATTTGATTTCGCTGCTGCGGCAGAACCCCGGTCAGGTCTTTGCTCGCTTGCAGATTCCGGCGCTGATCGTACAGGGCAGCCACGACATTCAGGTCAGTGTCGCCGATGCCCATGCCTTGCAGGCGGCCAAGCCTGATGCCGAGTTGCTGATCATCCCCGGCATGAACCATCTGCTGCGCATCAGCGCGCTGGATTTACCGGCGCAACTGGCCAGCTACGACAATCCTCGGCTACCGTTGGCACAGGGGCTGGGCGAGCAGATCGCCCAGTTCATCCAGCGCAGCGGCAAAAAGCCAGCCTCCAGTTAGCCGAGCGGCGGCCGATAAGCGCATCAGACGACACCTGAAGATGTCGCGCACAGGATCGCCGTGTATGACTGACAACCCAGAACCACAGAACGATACCGACGCCGCTTCGCAGGAGGTCGTCGAGCAAGCCCACCCGTGGGCCGATCTTGCGCCCGAGCACTTTCGCCTCTTGCGCCTGACCGCCTTGCCCACCGACCGCCACACTGGCGCACGCCCCTTGCGCTTTATCCAGTTCGGCCGCGTCGAGCGGCTGGGCAAGCAACACAGTTTGCTGCGTTTAACCTTGCAGCTCCCCGGACAGCGGGTGCGCAAGGAGCAGAATATTCTCGAAGTCTGGGCCGATCACGAACAACGCCTGCTCAGTTTCGGCCCCGACAGCGCACTGCAGGTGCAGCCGGAAAACCGAGGTTTAGGGCGCTTCATGCTGGCCCAGGGGATTAGCTGGGCACGTCAGCACTTCGCCCATTATCAAGTGGCCAACACCACGCTGCCCAGCAAGGACGCCTTCAGTGAAGAAGCCCGTGCGCGGCGCGACCACTGTCTGCAGGCCCAGGGCTTTGTCGTCGAGTACCTCGACCCACTGAAGATCAAGGCGCATTGCGTCGCACCACGGGTCAGCTCACTGCATGGCGACTGGCATACGGAAAAAGTGCAGATCGTCGAATTACTGGACGCCGCCAGCATGCTGCAGCAGGCTGACCAGAGCCTGCGCGAGCAGGAAGTGAAAGTACGCAAACTGGAAGAGCGCATTGAGGTTTTCAAACGCGAAGACAACGGTCTGCGCTTCACCATTACCTGCCTGGTGGCCTTCTGCGTGTTTCAGGCGGGGTTGCTGATCTGGATTGCCACGCGCTAGAGGGTTGCGCGGGCCTGGCGATACTGCCCTGGCGCCACGCCATAGGCCTGTTTGAACTGTCGGCTCAGATGGCTCTGGTCGGCAAACCCCAGCTGCATCGCCACGCTCAGCGGCGCACAGCCATTCCTTAATAACGCCCGAGCCTTTTCCAGGCGGCGCTGCATCAGCCAGCTATGTGGTGGCAGGCCGGTGGCGCGGCGGAATACGCGCGCGAAATGAAATGGTGACAAGCCCACCGCCTGCGCCAGCTCCTCCAATGACGGGGGCGACGCCAGCTGGCTGCTGAGTAATTCCTTGGCGCGGCTGACCGCATGCGGCTCATGGCCCGGTGCCAGGACCTCAGGTAGACGCGCATGGCGCTGAAACAGCAGCAGAATCGCCTCACGCCAGGCAGTTTGCAGCTGCAGCGCCGACGCCTGGCTGTCCAGTAATTGATGCAAGGTGACGAACTGGTGATGCAGCTGTGGATCATGCAGCACGCTAAGGGCGAATGACGGCATGCCCTGCTGACCCCACTCCAGCTCCGCGAGCACGCCGCATACCTGCGCATTGTCCGGGTAAAAACCGCGGTAATGCCAACCCAAATCATGGGCTTTGGAGCCGGTGTGCAGCTCGTCCGGGTTGATCAGTACCATGCTGCCGGCCGGCGCCAGATGATCGCTGCCGCGATGACGAAAGCGCTGCGCACCATGTTCAATCACGGTAAAGACAAACCCTTCATGCACATGCGGGGAAAAGCGCTGCTCAACATAATGCGCCTGCAACAGCTCTACCCCGCCCAACTCGCGTGATTGCCAGAACCGTGTCTGCTCGCTGCGTGCCTGCGCCATGAGTCAACCGCTGAAACGCGCCTCCAGCTGCTGCTTGATCGCCGGCCAGTCGTGATCCGTGATGCTGTACAACACGCTGTCGTCCAGACGCCCGTCCGCCAGGCGGCGATGGTTTCGCAGCAGACCTTCGCGCTGCGCGCCGAGCTTTTCGATGGCACGTTGCGCGCGTAGGTTGCTCGCAGCGGTTTTAAGCTGAACGCGTACCAACCCCCAGTGCTCAAAAGCGTGCTTGAGCATCAGGTACTTGATGGTGGTATTGAGGCCCGTGCCATGCTGGCTGCGATCCAGCCAGGTCCAGCCAATCTCCGCGGCGGGCAAGCTGTTCATAAAGTCGCCGAAACGGGTGGTGCCCACCAGCTGGTCGCCCAGGCGAATCACAAAGGGCAAGGCCCGCCCTTCACGCTGATCAAGCAACCCTAGGCGATACCAGTCCAATCGCAGGCTGCCACTCATGTAGATCAATTCTTGGCGATTGGCTTCGGCCAGGCTGATCAAAGCCGGGATATCGGCATCGACCATTGGCTCGATGCGCAAACCACCACGTTGCAGGGTAATCAGTTGCGGCTTGAACATAGGGTCCCTCCTCGGACAGAGTCGCAGGCGCGACACGCTAACAGGGCCAACACGTGTGCACAATCCACAACAGCAACAGGTTCTACGCCAGTGCGACCTTGGTCGTGACTGACGCATCGCGACTTTGCTGCGAGACTGACACCCATCATCTGCCGTGGACGCTGATGCGGTAGGCTCAGGGCAGCCGCTGCGCTGCCAGATAAGACCCCGGCAGCCCCTTATAGTTTGTTTTCGGAGTTTGCATGACCCTGTCTAGCGGGCTGATCGCCGCGGTTGCGCTGATTTACATGGCCCTTCTGTTCGCCATCGCCTTCTACGGCGACCGCCGCGCCACGCCCATGCATCCGAAGGTTCGCGCCTGGGTGTACAGCCTGTCGCTGGCGGTGTACTGCACCAGCTGGACGTTTTTCGGCGCGGTAGGCCAGGCCGCTGAGCAGCTGTGGTCATTCCTGCCGATTTATCTAGGCCCAATCATCGTTCTGGTCTTCACCCCCTGGGTGCTGCAGAAGATGGTGATGATCAGCAAACAGGAAAACATCACCTCGATTGCTGACTTTATCGCCGCGCGCTACGGCAAATCCCAGACGCTGGCCGTAGTGGTGGCGCTGGTTTGCCTGGTGGGCGTATTGCCCTATATCGCCTTGCAGCTCAAAGGCATCGTGCTTGGGGTCAACCTGCTCAGCGGCGCAGGCGCCGGCGCCAATGGCACCGGCGCTCAGGACACCGCGTTGATCGTCTCACTGGTGCTGGCACTGTTCACAATATTGTTCGGCACGCGCAACCTGGATGTCACCGAACACCACCGCGGCATGGTCCTGGCAATTGCCTTCGAATCACTGGTCAAGCTGCTGGCCTTCCTCGCCGTCGGCACGTTTGTGACTTACGGCTTGTACAACGGTTTTGGCGACTTGTTCAGCCAGGCCAAAGCAAGCACTGAGCTGGCGGGCTTCTGGGCAGAAACCGTGAACTGGCCGGCGATGATGACCCAGACGGGGCTGGCGATGATTGCCATCATCGCCCTGCCGCGTCAGTTTCATGTGGCCGTGGTGGAAAACATCGAGCCTAAGGACCTGCGCCTGGCTCGCTGGGTGTTCCCCGCCTACCTGATACTCGCCGCGCTGTTTGTGGTGCCTATTGCCTTAGCCGGGCAGATGCTGCTGCCGGCCGGTATCACTCCGGACTCCTTCGTGATCAGCCTGCCGCTGGCCGAAGCCCATCCGGCGCTGGCCATGCTGGCCTTTATCGGCGGCGCATCGGCGGCCACCGGCATGGTAATTGTCGCGTCAGTGGCGCTGTCGACGATGATTTCCAACGACATGCTGCTGCCTTGGCTGCTGCGCCGGCAGAACACTGAGCGGCCCTTTGAAGCCTTCCGTTACTGGATGCTCACCGCGCGACGGGTAAGCATCGTAGTGATTCTGCTGTTGGCCTATGTGTGCTACCGCCTGCTCGGCTCCAACGCCAGCCTGGCAACCATCGGCCAGGTCTCCTTCGCCGCCATCGGCCAGCTGGCCCCAGCGATGTTCGGCGCACTGGTGTGGAAGCAGGCCAACCGCCAGGGCGTATTCGCCGGGCTGTTCGTGGGCGCGCTGATCTGGTTCTACACCCTGGTCATGCCGCTGGTATCGCGCAGCCTGGGCTGGCCGGTGGATGCCTTACCGGGCATACACACCCTGCTGTACGGGCCGATTGGTTTTCAGGTCGACCCGCTGACCCGTGGGGTGGTGCTGTCCCTGGCCGGCAACTTCCTGCTGTTTGCCTGGGTCTCCTACTTCTCGCGCACCCGCGTGGCCGAGCACTGGCAGGCCGGGCGCTTTATCGGCCATGACCTGGGCAACAAACCGAGTAACCGCAGCATGCTCGCGGTGCAGGTCGGCGACCTGTTGCTGCTGGCCAACCGTTTTGTCGGTGAAGACCGCGCGCGGCAAAGCTTTATGCGGTTTGCCTACCGCCAGGGCAAAGGCTTCGACCCCAACCAGACCGCCAACAGTGAATGGATCGCGCACACCGAACGGCTTCTGGCCGGTGTGCTCGGTGCCTCATCGACCCGCGCGGTGGTCAAGGCGGCCATCGAAGGCCGCGAGATGCAGGTCGAGGATGTGGTGCGCATCGTCGACGAAGCCTCGGAAGTGCTGCAGTTCAACCGCGCACTGCTGCAAGGCGCCATCGAGAACATCACCCAGGGCATCAGCGTGGTCGACCAATCGCTGCGCCTGGTGGCCTGGAACCACCGTTATATAGAGCTGTTCAATTACCCCGAGGGCCAGGTGTATGTCGGCCGCCCGGTGGCTGAACTGATCCGCTTCAACGCCGAACGCGGCCTGCTCGGCGGCGGAGATATCGAGGAGCACGTCAGCAAACGCCTGTACTGGATGCGACAGGGCACGGCGCACACTTCAGAGCGACTGTTCCCCAACGGCCGGGTGATCGAGCTGATCGGTAACCCCATGCCAGGCGGCGGTTTTGTCATGAGTTTCACTGATATCACCGAGTTCCGTGAAGCCGAGCGCGCACTGAAAGACGCCAACGAAGGCCTGGAACAACGTGTCAGCGAGCGCACCCAGGAGCTGTCACAACTGAACCAAGCGCTGACCGAAGCCAAGGGCATAGCCGAAGCCGCCAACCAGTCGAAAACCCGTTTTCTGGCCGCCGTCAGCCATGACCTGATGCAGCCGTTGAATGCTGCGCGGTTGTTCTCCGCCGCCTTGTCCCATCAGGACGACGCCCTGCCCGCCGATGCCCGCGAACTGGTACGACACCTGGACAGTTCGCTGCGCTCGGCCGAGGACCTGATCAGCGACCTGCTGGACATCTCGCGCCTGGAAAACGGCCGCATCACTCCGGACCGTCATGCCTTTGTGCTGAACAATTTGTTCGACACCCTGGGGGCAGAGTTCAGGGTGCTGGCTGCCGAACACGGCGTGGACTTCCGCCTGCGCGGCAGCCACCTGCGGGTCGACAGCGATATCAAACTGCTGCGGCGAATCCTGCAGAACTTCCTGACCAACGCCTTCCGCTACGCCAAAGGCCGTGTGCTGCTGGGGGTGCGCCGCAACGGCCAGCAGCTGCGTTTGGAAGTCTGGGACCGCGGACCGGGAATACCGGAAGACAAACGCAAAGTGATTTTCGAGGAATTCAAACGCCTGGACAGCCACCAAACCCGCGCTGAAAAAGGCCTGGGCCTGGGCCTCGCGATTGCTGACGGCCTGTGCCGAGTGCTCGGTCATCAGCTGGAAGTACGCTCTTGGCCAGGCAAAGGCAGCGTATTCAGCGTCACCATTCCCCTGGCCTTACACGCCGAACCGCCGGTGCTACTCAGCCAACCCGACCACAATGGACAAGCACTGGCCGGCATTCAGGTGCTGTGTATCGACAACGAGGACAGCATCCTCGCCGGCATGCACAGCCTGCTGTCACGTTGGGGGTGTCAGGTGTGGACGGCACGCAATCGCTTGGAGTGCGAGCACCTGCTGAGTGAAAACGTGCGGCCGCAGCTGGCACTGGTGGACTACCACCTGGATGACGGCGAAACCGGCACCGAGCTGATGGCCTGGCTGCGCACGCGCTTGGGCGAGCCGCTACCGGGTGTGGTGATCAGCGCCGACGGCCGCCCCGAGCTGATCGCTCAGGTGCATGCCGCCGGCCTGGATTACCTGCCCAAGCCAGTCAAACCGGCCGCTTTGCGCGCCCTGCTCAGCCGCCATCTAGCGCTGCGCTGAGAACCGGTTCTTAACCTTGCAGGCGCTGACGGAACAGCGCCTGATGCTCACGGCATTGCGCAGCAGCGAGCAGGAATACGCCGTGACCGCCACGCTCAAATTCCAGCCAGGTGAAATCGACTTCCGGGTACAGCGCTTCGACATGCACCTGGCTATTGCCGACTTCGATAATCAGCACGCCTTTTTCGGTCAGATGATCCGCCGCCTCGGCGAGCATGCGCCGCACTAGGTCCAGGCCATCGTCGCCGCAGGCCAGGCCCAGCTCAGGCTCGTGCTGGTATTCGGCCGGCATATCGGCGAAATCCTCAGCATCCACATAAGGTGGGTTGGATACGATCAGGTCAAAACGCTGGCCTGGCAGCCCAGCAAAACCGTCGCCCTGCACGGTGTACACGCGTTCCTCAAGGCCGTGGCGCTCGATGTTCTGATTGGCCACTTCCAGCGCCTCAAACGACAGATCACCCAGCACCACTTCAGCCTCGGGAAACTCGTAGGCACAGGCAATGCCAATGCAGCCCGAGCCGGTGCACAAATCGAGAATCCGCGCCGGTTCCATCGCCAGCCAGGGCTCGAAGTGCTGCTCGATCAACTCGCCAATCGGTGAGCGTGGAATCAGCACACGCTCATCAACAATGAACGGCATGCCGCAGAACCAGGCCTCGCCCAGCAGGTAAGCGGTCGGTACGCGCTCATCGATGCGCCGTGCGAGCAAAGCATGCAGGTGCGCATGTTCAGCGTCTTCCAGGCGGCAATCGAGGTAGCTGTCGGCGATTTCGTAAGGCAGGTGCAGGGCACCGAGCACCAGCTGACGGGCTTCATCCCACGCATTGTCGGTGCCGTGGCCGAAGAACAGCTCCTCGCCATGAAAACGACTGACTGCCCAGCGAATGTAGTCACGCACGGTACGTAGGCGGGTTGGGTAGGCATGTGTAGCGTCAGTCACGGCAGCTCTCCACAAAAAAAGTGCGCCATTCTAGCAGCCCGGCGCGCCCACCCGCGCCGGGTGAGCGTTCGTTAGGCCGCGCGACGCATTGCTGACCATATAGACCGCCACAGTCACAAAGTAGACCTGCCCAAGCTTCATGCGCATCAGTATAATTTTGTTACCAATTCCAAACCCTTCCCCTCCCTTCTCAAGACATTCCTAAAAATGGTCATAGATCCGTTCTCGATCACGGGCTTGCTCGTGCTGGCGATATTTTTGATTGGCATGACGCTAATCGTTTTTGAAGCACAACTGGAGATGGATAAGTTCAAGCCGGCGATGTTCATGATGTCCGGCTTGGTCGTTATCGGTGCCCACTACGCGCTTTACGACCCCAATGGTTTTCAGTTCTTTCTGCATGCGCAGAGCGAGATCAAGGAAGAACTGTTCGGCCTGATCGCCTTTATGGCGTTTATGTGGATGGTGGTCGAGCTGCTCAACGAGAGGAACGTCTTCACCGCCCTCAATGGCTACCTGATGCGTAAGGGTCTTGGTGCGCGCGGTATGTTCTGGGCCACAGGCGCGCTGTCGGCGCTGCTGTCACCGTTTCTCAATAACATCACCACGGCGATGATCTTCGGCAAGACTGTGAAGAACATCTCAACCAATCAGCGCTATACCCATATCTCGCTGTGCAACATCGTGGTCGCCTCCAACTCCGGGGTGTGGTTCCTTGGCACCTCGACCAGCTTGATGGTGGTGCTGGCCGGCAAGATCAGCATTGCCGGCCTGCTGTTGCTGATCCCCTCAGCCTTGATCGGCTGGTTGCTGTTTGCCGCGACCCTGCATTTCTTTTACCTGCGCAAACTCACTGGCCAGGACTTGATTCAAGTGGCTGACCAGGCCGAGTCCGCACTCAAACCCGGCGGCGCAGGCCTGGCGATAGTCGGTTTCTTCGCCGTGTTTGGCGCGGTGCTGTGCAATATCGTGCTGAAAGTCAGCATCGAGTTTGCCATCGGCATCGGCCTGGGCATCGTCGCCCTGTATGCCTGGCTGCTGATGCGCCGCGGGATTGAATTGCCGTGGCAGGATCAGCTGCAAAAGGTCGAGTGGAACGCGCTGCTGTTCTTTATCGGCATCATCACTTCGGTGGCCTGCCTTAACCACGTCGGCTGGTTGTCATATATCTCGCGACTGTTCGAAGTGCTGCACCCCACCGCCGTTAACGTGGTGCTAGGGGTCGCGTCCGGTGTTATGGACAACGTGCCTGTGGAAGCGGCTGCGCTGATGTCCAACCCGCAACTGGGGCTCAATCAGTGGGCGCTGAATGCGCTGATGGTGGGGATTGGCGGCTCGCTGACGGTGGTCGGCTCCGCTGCGGGAGTCATGGCGATGTCTCTGGACAAGACCTACAGCTTCGCCGTGCACCTGAAGTTTCTGCCGGCCATTCTGGTCAACTTCTTCGGCTCGCTGGGTATCTGGTACCTGCAGTTCGAACTGTTTGGCCTCTATTAAAACGAAAGCGCCAGGGCATGCCCTGGCGTTTGTCGATGAATGCGGCGTTGGCGCACACCACCATTAGTCTCGTTTAAGGTGCAATTCGCGCAGCACAGCGATGGAAATCGCCACGGCAAACAACAGCCAGAAATGTTCGGAAAACAGTGCAATCAGGCTCATATTGCAGCTCCTTTGCTTGAAATAGCCGTTCCTCGGCAGCCCCTCGATTCTGCTCGCCGTATAGGCAGCACGCAAGATCATCGACCACAAAGGTTCACAGCAGCACAGCACAGGCGGACAATAGACCCACTGCCCATGCCAGCCTGGAGTTCCTGCCATGTCCGCCCCTAAAACGATGTTCGCCCTCACTGGCCGCGGCCATGCCCCCGCCAGCCTGAGCAATGCGACCTTGCTGATCATTGATGCGCAAGAGGAATACCGCAGCGGCGTGTTGCAACTCCCGGGGCTGGATGCCGCGTTGGAAGAAATCGCCAAACTGCTCGCAGCCGCTCGCGCACAAGGCAGTGCCATTGTTCACGTCAAACACCTGGGTATTCCTGACGGCCTGCTCGACCCACGCGGCCCACGGGGCCATCACCTGCCGGAAGCTGCACCGCTACCGGGGGAGCTGGTCATTGAGAAACGCATGCCCAACGCATTCAACGGCACCGACTTGCACGAGCGCCTACAGGCCTTAGGGCATCTGGACCTGATCGTCTGCGGCTTTATGACTCATTCGAGCATCAGCACCACCGTGCGCGCCACCAAGGACTATGGTTACCGCTGCACCGTAGTCGATGCCGCCTGCGCCACCCGTGACCTGCCAACCCCAGACGGCCACGTCATCAGCGCGGCCGACATGCACCGTGCCGAGATGATCGCCCTGGGCGACAATTTCGCGGCCGTGGTGCCGCGCGCCAGTGCGCTGATCTGATTCACCGCCAGCGCGCAGCAGTTCGCAACTTGCACAGCGGCTGAACGGCGAAGTTGAACCCCGCCAGCCCGGGCCGGTCATACCGCCGATAGCCACCGAGGAACTTGGCATGAGGAAATCGGAATGAAACACTCCGATGGTTTTGATGCACGCCGCCTGCGCCCACGCAATGCCAGCAACTGGCGCCTGCGCCTGGGCGCTGGCCTAGCAGCGTTGTTTGCCACATTCGGCATACTGCTGAGCATGGCGGGCATCGCCACTCTGCTCGGCCAACCTGCTGCGCTCGGCCCCCTGAACGAATCGCCAGCCGCCGCCAGCGTTTTTGTAGTGATCGGGCTGCTGTTGCTGACCTTCGGCGTGCTGCTGTGGCGCCGCTGCCGACGCCGCCTGCGCCGTCCCAGCGACCTAAGCATGGCCCCACATCTGATGAAAAAGCGCGACTGAGTGCCGGGCAGCTTGGTTACACTAACGGCCTTCGCGGAGATCTAGGGTCTGTTACCGTTTTGTCGCGAGCCGCGTTGCCGCGTAAAATCTCGCCAGGCTAGGCGGAGGACGCAGGTAATGGTCGCTCCCTTGCCAAGACCTCCAACACCGCATGGCGAGATTTTTCGCGCCACCCGAAGGGCCGGGCCTGTTTTAGCGCGATACTGCGTTTCTCGACACTCATTTGGAACACCAAACTTCGCGTCTCGTGCCTTGCCTCGCGCTAAAACAGGCTCCGGCGCAGCCACGACAAAACGGTAACAGACCCTAAATGCAAGACGACGATTTTTCCCTATTCAAAGCCGAGTTGCGCGGCGTCAAACCGATCAAGCATGACCGCGCCGACACCGGCAAACCAAAACCCAACCGCGCCCAGCTGGCCACCCTGCGCCAGGCTGCTACGGCACGCGTGGATTCAATCAAGGTCGACGGCCTGTCCGACCAGTTCGTGATCGACGTCGGCGCCGAAGACCCGCTGTACTGGGCCGGCAACGGCGTGCAGGACGGCCAGATGCGCAAGCTCAAACTGGGCCAAATCAGTTTCGAAGGCAGCCTTGACCTGCACGGCATGAGCGTGGAAAAAGCCCGCGACACCCTGTGGGAATTTATCGCCGAGGCCAACAAACTGGAGGTGCGCTGCGTGCGCATTACCCACGGCAAGGCGGTGCGCATGGACGGCCGCAAACCGATGATCAAAAGCCACGTCAACACCTGGCTGCGCCAACACCCACAAGTGCTCGGTTTCACCTCCTGCCTGGCCAAACACGGCGGCACCGGCGCGGTGTATGTGATGCTCAAGCGCACCATGATGGATGGCCGCGACGAATAAGCCCCTGCGGCTGGCGGCCTGCGCACTTGCCAGCCCGACCCTCGCGGCCTAACCTGCGCCCTTTAGAAAGACCTACGAGATTGTCCATGTCCCTGGAACAGCAATACACCGAGATCCTTGGCCAACTTGGCGAAGACGTATCCCGCGAAGGCCTGCTCGACACGCCCAAGCGCGCCGCCAAAGCCATGCAGTACCTGTGCAAGGGCTATCAGCAAACCCTCGAAGAAGTCACCAACGGCGCGTTGTTCAGCTCCGACAACAGCGAAATGGTGCTGGTGAAGAACATCGAGCTGTACTCGCTGTGTGAACACCACCTGCTGCCTTTTATCGGCAAGGCCCATGTCGCCTATATCCCCAACGGCAAGGTGCTCGGCCTGTCGAAAGTCGCCCGCATCGTCGACATGTACGCACGTCGCCTGCAGATCCAGGAAAACCTCAGCCGGCAGATCGCCGAAGCCATCCAGCAGGTCACCGGCGCCCTCGGCGTTGCAGTGGTGATCGAAGCGCAGCACATGTGCATGATGATGCGCGGCGTAGAGAAGCAGAATTCCTCCATGGTCACCTCGGTGATGCTCGGCGAGTTCCGTGAAAACGCCGCCACCCGCAGTGAATTCCTCAGCCTGATCAATAACTGATCACGCTCTGAGTCAGAAGAAACCGGCCCTGCGCCGGTTTTTTTCTGCCTGCACATCCTCAAAGCAAGCGGCGAGATTCCGCCAAAAGTCGCAATAAACCCGCCCGAGCATGGCGAGATCACGCCACCTAGAGCCGTCGAGCAAACCAGTGCAACTGCGGCAGCGCGCCGCAGTCCAACGCTTTGCAGTGGCGGCATGCTTCTTGCGAATAGCCCAGGCAACGCCAGTCGCCGCGCCTTGGGCCGCTGCCGTTATGCACACGACGCCCTGCACACCCTGCCCCGCGCCTGTCGCTCGCCGACGGGCCAGCACGCTATTGCCACACGCCTGATCCCGTGTCGGCGCAGGTCGTCACTTTGACTTCACCGATTGAAATGGTTGGTTTAATGAAAAAGCTCCTATTGACCCTGCTGTGCCTGAGCGTGATCGGCTGCGCCAAGCACCCAGAGCCGGAAAAATCCGTGGATGTTCTGCTGATTGGCGGCGGCATCATGAGTGCCAGCCTGGGCACCTACCTCAATGAACTGGAGCCCGGCTGGAGCATAGACATTTACGAACGCCTCGACCGCGTCGCTGATGAAAGCTCCAATGCCTGGAACAACGCCGGCACCGGCCACTCGGCCTTCTGCGAGCTGAACTACACCCCCGAGCTGGCCGATGGCAGCATCGATATCAGCAAGGCGGTGGCAATCAACGAATCCTTCGAGATTTCCAAACAGTTCTGGGCCTATCAGGTTGAACGCAAGGTGCTGAACAATCCACCTTCGTTTATCAACAACGTGCCGCACATGAGCTTTGTCTGGGGTGATGACAACGTCGAGTTCCTCAAGAAGCGCCATGCCGCCCTGCAGGCCAGTTCGCTGTTCCGTGGCATGGAATATTCCGAAGACCCGCAGCAGATCAAGCAGTGGGTACCGCTGGTGATGGAAGGCCGCGAGCCTGGGCAAAAGCTTGCTGCCACCCGCGTATCGATCGGCACCGACGTCAACTTTGGCGAAATCACCCGCCAGCTGTTCGATTCGCTGAGCCAGCAGGACAACGTCAGCCTTAACCTTCAGCATGAAGTGCGCGGAATCGAGCGCAATGCCGACAACACCTGGAACGTGCAGGTGGCCGACCTGGCCAACGGCGGCGCCGAGAAAACCATCAACGCCAAGTTTGTGTTTATCGGCGCCGGCGGCGCGGCGCTGAAACTGCTGCAGATGTCCGGTATTAGTGAAGGCGAAGGCTATGCCGGCTTCCCGGTCGGCGGCTCGTTCCTCGCTACCAGCAACCCGGAAATCGTCGCGCAGCATCAGGCCAAGGTCTACGGCAAAGCTTCGGTCGGTTCGCCGCCGATGTCCGTACCGCACCTCGACACCCGTGTAATCGAGGGCCAGAAGGTGCTGCTGTTCGGACCGTTCGCCACCTTCTCCACCAAGTTTCTGAAAAACGGCTCGCTGCTCGATACCTTCAGCGCCCTGACCACCGACAACATCCTGCCGATGACCCACGCCGGCATCGATAATTTCTCGCTCAGCACCTACCTGATGGGCCAGCTGATGCTCAGCCAGGAAGACCGCATGGATTCGCTGCGCGAGTACTTCCCCAATGCCAAATCGGAGGATTGGGAGCTGATCCAGGCGGGTCAGCGCGTGCAGATCATCAAGAAAGACGCCGAACACGGCGGCATTCTGCAGTTCGGCACCGAAGTGGTCAGCGCCGCTGATGGCAGCATCGCAGCCCTGCTCGGTGCCTCGCCAGGTGCCTCAACGGCCGCGCCGATCATGCTCTCGGTGCTGGAGAAGACCTTCAAGGACGAGATGCAGAGCCCTGAGTGGCAAACCAAGCTGAAAGAAATCATCCCGTCCTACGGCCAAAAGCTGAACGACGACCTGGCGCTGACCAATCAGACCCGCGCCTGGAGCAGCGAACGCCTGCAACTGGAGTTCGTTGAAGTGCCACCGCTGGCCCTCACCCCAGAGGTCAGCCAGGCGCATTAAACCGCCTGCTGAGCAATGCAAATTGCCAGAAGCACCTTTTAACGTCGCCTCGCGCGACACACCCTGCGGCCATGGATGGCGCGCAATAACGAACCGGCCACAAGCCGGTTTTTTATTGCGCGGTGAAAAGCCTACTGACCCTTGAACGGCACCCGCGGCTTGGTGCGTAGTGGATCGAGCAAGCCCGACAGACCGTTATGGTCAATCTCCTGCATCAGCGCCAACAGCCGGCCGATTTCACCCTGGGGGAAACCTTCGCGGGCAAACCAGTTGAGGTAGTTGCCTGGCAGATCGGCGAGCAAGCGGCCTTTGTGTTTGCCGAAAGGCATTTCGCGGGTCACCAGCAATAACAGGTCTTCGGGTTTCATCGCAGGCTCGGCAGGGTCAGGCAATCGAGCGCAAATTATGCCGTTCGACCGGGAGCACGGCCAGCGCCGGGCCAATCGCAGCAAACTCGGGTAAGCTGCGCGCCCGTATTTAGCTACCCAAGGTTTGCCCCCGCATGATTATCAAGGCACTGCGCATTGGCCTCGGCCAGTTGATCATCTTCCTCGACTGGATCAGCCGTCCGGCCAAGCTCAAACGCACTCCTGAAGCTCAGGCTGCGGTCGAACAAAGCGCCAGCAACCTCGCGCTGTACCAGTTCCACGCCTGCCCGTTCTGCGTAAAAACCCGCCGCACCCTGCACAAGCTGAATGTGCCAGTGGCCCTGCGCGACGCGAAAAACGACGCCCAGGCACGTAGTGAGCTGGAGCAGCAAGGCGGCAAGATCAAAGTGCCGTGCCTACGCATCGAAGAAAACGGCCAGAGCACCTGGCTGTACGAGTCCAAAGCGATCATCGCTTATCTCGATGAGCGCTTCGCTGCAGTCTGAACAAACAACCGGGGCCGCTTAGTGGCCCCGGTTGTTTGCGCACTATGGCTGATCACTCAGCCCAACGTATTCAGTTCGCCAGCACTCTTACCTTGCCGACCATTCCGGCCTGGTAGTGGCCGGGAATCAGGCAGGCAAAGTCGAATTCACCGACACGGTTGAAGGTCCAGATAACTTCCTCGCGCTGCCCCGGTGCCACATGCGTCATATCCGCTGATTCATGCTGCATGCCCGCGGATGTCGCCATCATCGCAGCATGCGCCTGTAACTCAGCCTGGGTGCCGAGCACGAACTCGTGCATAACCTGCCCCTCGTTGCGATGAACAAAGCGGATGGTTTCGCCCTGCTTGACTTCAAGCTGGTCGGGGCTGAAACGCATCTGATCACTCATGCTGATCTCGATGGTACGACTAACCTGCTCCGGCTCGCCGGCAATCCCCCAGGCCTTCTGCTGCTTGGCCGGCGCTGCCGCGTGATGCCCGCCGTGATGCTCGCCAGCGGCCAACGCAGCGCCGCTGCCCAACAGCAGGCCCAGACTCAACAGCAAGGCAACGGAATTTGAAGATGTACTCATGGTTACTTTCTCGAATTAGAAACTGAATAAACGATGTGAGCAGGCCGCTCCACAGAGCTAGCCGCACACAGCAACACACTGTTCAGACGAGAAATAACCGCGGCGGACGTTCGAGGGGTTCGCTGATAAAGCCGATAAATTGATCCAGCCGTGCCAGAGGCGGCTCGACTGCTTGCAGTGGGGTATTACTGGCAGCCACAGCGCTCAGGGCCACCGCACCGACACAGAATACGCAGAGGCTGCACAGGCTGTTATCGGCGGCAGACACGGACTTGCTGGAGTTGTCGCTGGCGTAATGTTCGCCATGGGCAGACGCCTCAGCCGGCTCAGCCATGACCATCGCGCCCGGATGGTGCGTCGCCATTTGCGGATCAACCTGGGCCATCGCCCCGCTCTGCTGGGTTACCGCGCATAACTGCATGCTGAGGGCAGCCATGCTCTGCGCCGGCAGGGCGAACATCAGCATGCAGATCAGGGCAGTTCGCAGTGAGCGCATGGCAGCGGAGGTTGTCGTGGGCAATGGCATGGAGGCGGATTATCCGCCCAATAACAGCTTTGTCCATGCCCGAGCATGGGCAAAAGCCCCCGCAGCTGGCTATGATCGGAGCCCATGACCAACCCTCCCCCCTTGCGCCAACCCTGCCCACCCGGTGCCTGCGATTGCGGGCGCGAGCAACTGTTGCAGCAAGCAAACAGCGATGTGCGCATCCTTTTGCTTACCCGCACCGAGGAAAAGCGCCTGCTAGAGCGCCTGGAAAACCTTGAAAGCCTGGCGGACCTGGAAAAGCTGCAACGGCGCATCTACGAGCAACTCGGCGTGCGCGTCGCCGTCGCCCCCGGTTTCAACGAAGTGCGCAGCATGCGCGGCATCGCGATTCAGATCGATGAATTGCCGGGGCTGTGTCGCAAAACCCGCCTGGCCATTCCCACCGCCATTCGCCGCGGGTTGGAAAAACACCCGCAGATCGCCTACGACTTGCTCAACACCCATGACCTGCTGCGCGATGCCTGACAGCGTCTATCATTTGCGCCCCGCCAACACCCGCGTTGCGCCCTGAGTCTTCTGGCAGTACCAGAACACCCGGCTGACCCCACGGGTGATTGCCACATAAGCCAGGCGCAAGCTTTCGTCCTGCATGGCCTGGTCGTAGCTGTTGCTGAAGAAGCCCGAGTAGGCGTACAACGCATTGCGCAGCGGGTGCGGCTCGGGTGGTTGGCAGTCATCGAGGATGATCGCCACTTCGGCCTGCAGGCCCTTGGCGCGGTGGATGGTGTAGGCCTTGACCGGCAGTTTCTTGTCCAGCTGCGCGGTTATGGCCTGCAGCGGTTCGTTGCGCCGACTGAGCAGCAGCACGGCATTACGTTCGCGGCTGTTGCGCGCGGCGGCGTAGGCGCATTGTTCGCGGATCTGCTTGAGTAACTCCGGCAAACGCGCCTTGCTGTCAAAACGCTGAATCAGGCGCAAGCCGTGATCACCTGGCTGGGTAGCGTTGATCGCCTGACTGGCCTTCGCCTGTTTGTGCTGCACATCGCCCAGCAGCGCTTCAGCGTCACGGATAATCGGCTCAATCGAACGGTAGTTGTTGGCCAGGGTCAGCACAGCGCTGCGCTTGACTTTACCTTTCCCGGGAAAGTGCCGATCAAAGTCGATAAACAGTTCCGGGGAACTGCCGCGCCAGCCGTAGATCGACTGCCAGTCATCGCCGATGGCCATCAGACTGACCGCAGCCCCCTGCCCGGCCAGCGTGCGCTGCACGGCCTGCAGCCACTGAACGATCTGCGGCGAGATGTCCTGAAACTCATCGATCAGCAGATGGCTGAACGGCGCAAGCAGTGACGCGGCCACGCCCTGCCCGTCTGCATTCAGCCTTGCCGTCAGCTGGGCAAAGGCGGCGTTAAAGGTCAACAGCCCCTGCTCCTGCAAAGCGCGCTGGAAATAGGGCCAGAACAGCAGCAATGCCTCAAGAAACTCACGCACTGGTATTGCAGTGTCGAGGCGTTGCGGCTGCATAGTCGACAGCTCAACGCCGATGCTTTCGGCAAACCCGGCCTGGGCGTAGAACGCTTCATAGAGCGGCGCAGCACTGAATTCGCCCGACAGCTTGTAGGCATCCAACGGCGCCTTCGGCAGACGCTTACTCTCAGCCGGCGGCAAGGGTAATTGCAGCAGGCTATGCACCCGCTTGCGAAATTCCGGCTGCTCGGCATAGCACTGCTGGTAAGCCTGCTTGAGCAGACGCTGTTGGGCAGGGCGCAGCCGTCCGGCGCTCAGTGGGTTATCCAGTTCGCGGCTCGCCGCCTGCGGGTCGTCCAGCTGTTCGAACCAGCGTGGATTGTTCAGTACGCCCTTGGCCACGCTGCCCATGGCCGAGTGAAACGTACGCACAGACTGACGCGCCTGGGCGGCATCAAAGGGGTAGTTGAAGAAGCCCAACACCTTGAGCAACTGCTCACGCAGCTCGGCACAGGAGGCATTGGTAAAGGAAATCACCGTCAGCTGCTCGGGCTTGATGCCCAGGTGACAGAACATAAACACCACCCGCAGCACCAACGTGGTGGATTTGCCCGAACCGGCCCCGGCGAAGATGCGCGTAAGCGGATGATTGCTGAGGATCATCGCCCACTGTTCATCCGATGGCGCACTGAGCAGCCCCGCCGTCACCGCCTGCGCCACCTGCTCGCGCATAGCCTGAGCTTGCGCGGCATCAACTGTCAGCATGGCCGGCCCGTAAATGCCTTGAGAGCGTGGTTTACTCGCAGCGCGGCGCGGATTTGCCGGCGGTCTCGTGCCAGCAGATTGACCCTTGCTAGCGGCTTTTTTGGCCCTTGGTGCAGGCTTTTTTAACTGCGCCGCCGCCTCACGCTCGGCACGCAGATAAGCTGTGGTATGGGGAAAGTAGCGCGCCAGTGCAGCGGACAACAGCCGCTTATAGCGCTGAACAGCAGATGGCATTCGCGATCCAGCCAGAAGATAGATCGTTGAATGATAAGTGCTTTTTACGTCGAGCTGGCGACTGAGCAGTGAGAAAGCGCAGCGCCTCTCACCTCTCAGCTGATCCGACAGCTATCAGTCGAGCATACCGACATAACGCGGATGGCTGGCAACCCGCTCCAGCCAAGCGCGAATGGCCGGATAGGGCGTCAGATCAAAGCCGCCTTCATCCGCCACATGGGTGTAGGCGTACAGGGCGATATCGGCAATCGAGAAATTCTCGCCAACCAGATACGGCGTGCGCTGCAGCTGCTTCTCCATCACCTTGAGTGCCTTGTGACCGCGCACATGGCACTCTTCGTACTCACTACGGCGCGCTTCAGGCAGGCCCTGATACAGCTGGATAAAGCGTGCCACCGCGACATAAGGCTCGTGGCTGTATTGCTCGAAAAACTGCCACTGCAGCACCTGGGTGCGCAGACGCGGCTCGCTGGGCAGAAACGCGCTGCCGTCGGCGAGGAAGTTGAGGATGGCATTGGACTCCCACAGGCAGGTGCCGTCGTCCAGTTCAAGCACCGGGATCTTACCGTTGGGGTTCTTGGCCAGGAAGGCGTCGCTCTGGGTTTCGCCCTTGAGGATATCAATCGGGATCCACTCATAGGGCTGATCCAGCAGGTGTAGCATCAGCTTGACCTTGTAGCAGTTGCCCGAGCGGTAATCGCCATAGACCTTATACATATCGCCCTCCTCCTAACCTGCGTAACGCATGGACTAGCTTGCTTGTGCCTGGCGAATCACCTCGGCCAGGCGCTTGAGGCCTTCACTCAGGCGCTCCGGCGCAACGTGACTGAAGTTAAGCCGCAAATGCCCAGGGTTAGCGTCCGGATCAATAAAGAACGGTTCGCCCGGCATAAACGCCACGTTCTGCGCCAGCGCCGGCGCCAGCAGCGTACGTGTATCCAGCGGCTGCTTGAGGGCCAGCCAGAAGAACAGCCCACCTTGAGGAATCTGCCAGTCGGCCAGGTCGCTGAAATGCTCAACCAGCACGTCCTGCATGGCATCACGGCGTACCCGGTAAAAATCACGCAATTCAGCCAAGTGTTCGCGGTAATGCCGTGTGCCCAGCCATTGCAGCGCCTGCCACTGACCAATACGGTTGGTGTGCAGGTCAGCGGACTGTTTCAACCTTAGCAAATAGGGGTACAGGTCTGGGGTGGCAATCAGGTAACCAACGCGCAGGCCAGGCAGCAGGGTTTTCGACACGGTGCCGGTGTAGATCCAGCTGGCCTGCTTAAGGCGGCTGACAATCGGTGTAGCGCTGCCATCATCAAATACCAGTTCGCGGTAAGGCTCATCTTCGATCAGGGTCACGCCAAACTCATCGAGCAAGGCTGCCACCGCATCGCGCTTGGCTTCGCTGTAGCGCACCGCCGATGGGTTCTGGAACGTTGGGATTAGATAGGCGAAAGCCGGCTTGTGGTTCTGCAGCCGCTCGCGCAACGCGTCGATCTGCGGGCCATCGGCTTCCTGCGGCACGGCGATGCAATCGGCGCCGAACAACTGAAAAGCCTGCAATGCCGCGAGGTAAGTCGGCGCCTCCAGCAACACCTCGGTACCCGGATCGATAAACAGCTTGCTGGCTAGATCCAGGGTTTGCTGCGAACCGCTGACGATCAGTACCTGGCTGGCGTCGCAGGGTACGCCCAAGGCGCGCGCCTCTTCAGCAATCGCTTCACGCAGCTCAGGCTCGCCTTCGCTGGTGCCGTATTGCCCCATGCTGGTGGGCATATCCGCCCATTCCACCCGCGGCAACATCGGCTCGGCCGGCAGACCGCCGGCAAACGACATCACTTCTGGACGCTGCGCGGCAGCCAGGATTTCACGGATCAGGGAGCTTTTCAGGCGGGCAACACGTTCGGAGAAGGCCATGGATACACCGGTAGCGAAGGCAAATAAAAATAGGTCAAACTGTTTGACCAAAGCTCTGTTTGACAGAAGCTACGACGATCAGCCTGGATACGTCAACATGCTTGACCTTAAAAACCCAAACACTCAGCAGACCGCCATGGAAGCGTTCTTCTTCGGTTACCAGGCGTTTACCGCCAAGGCCGATGAGATGCTGGCGCGCCGCGGCCTGTCGCGCGTGCATCACCGCATTCTGTTCTTTATTGCCAAGTACCCCGGCCTGAGCATGAAAGAGCTGCTCGGCTACCTGGGGGTAAGCAAACAGGCGCTGAATACCCCGCTGCGTCAGCTGCTGGAAATGAACCTGGTGCAGAGCCTTGCCGCTGAAGACGACAAGCGCAAACGCCTACTCGGCTTTACTGCTGAAGGCGCCAAGCTGGAACAGGCTCTGCGCCGTGAACAGGCCAAGCTGCTGCAACGGGCGTTCAGTGAAGCCGGAGAAACAGCCGTGAGCGGCTGGTTGCAGGTCAACCAAACCCTGCACAACAGCGCAAATGAAGGCTGAGAGGGCACCCTCGGCAAAACTGTACTGACGCTGCGACCGAGCCAACTGAAACTGTACCGCCCATTGCCTGCATTGCTGTACCGCGACGCTCTGAACATCTCCCCCTAGGCTGATCAGCACTGTCCCTGAGTGCTGCGCCATGACCACCGAACTGCTGTTCGCCTTTATCGCCTTTGCCTTTGTCACCTCGGTGACGCCGGGCCCTAACAATATGATGCTGCTCGCCAGCGGGGTGAATTTCGGCCTGCGCCGCAGCCTGCCGCACATGTTCGGCATCAGCCTGGGCTTTATGCTGCTGGTGGCTTCGGTCGGCCTCGGCTTGGGCCAGCTGTTCGAACAAGTGCCGCTGCTGTATGACGTGTTGCGCTATCTGGGCGCGGCCTACCTGCTGTACCTGGCCTGGAAGATTGCCGGCTCCGGTGCACCGCAGGATGGCGGAAAGCCGGTGGGCAAGCCGTTTACCTTTTTGCAGGCAGCGGCCTTTCAGTGGGTCAACCCGAAAGCTTGGATCATGGCCATCGGCGCTATCACCACCTACACCCCGCAGGAAAACTTCGTAGTCAATGTGCTGCTGATCGCGGCGCTGTTCGCCCTGGTCAACTGCCCTAGCGTCGGCCTATGGACGGTCGCCGGTAGCCTGCTGCGCAACTGGCTGAGCAACGCCCGAGCGCTGCGCATCTTCAATATCGGCATGGCCATGCTGCTGGTAGCTTCGCTGTACCCCATCTTCGCCGACACCGGACTGCTCTGATGCACGACCTGCCGCAAACCCGCCTACGGCCGCTGGCCGACACCTCGACCTCGGCGGTAGTCGCCGGGTTTATCGCCATGCTCACCGGCTACACCAGCTCGCTGGTGCTGATGTTTCAGGCCGGACAGGCCGCAGGTCTGACCAACGGGCAGATTTCCTCATGGATCTGGGCGCTGTCGATTGGCATGGCGATCTGCTGCATCGGCCTGTCGCTGCGCTATCGCGCGCCGATCATGATCGCCTGGTCCACCCCTGGCGCGGCCCTGCTGATCACCAGTTTGCCCGGCGTGCCGTATAGCGAGGCAATTGGCGCCTATATCTTCGCCTCCGGGCTGATTGTGCTGATCGGCCTGACGGGCACGTTTGACCGCCTCATGCGGCGCATTCCCGGTTCAATTGCGGCAGCGCTGCTGGCGGGCGTGCTGTTCAAAATCGGTCTGGAAATCTGCGTGGCCGCCGAACAGCAGCCGCTGCTGGTGGTGGCGATGTTGCTCGCTTACTTGTTGGGTAAACGGCTGCTACCGCGGTATGCGGTGCTTGCGGCACTGATTGTTGGCAGCGTGCTGGCTGCGGTCTTCGGCCTGCTCAATTTCGAGCACTTCGAGCTGCAACTGGCGGTGCCGGAATGGACCACACCGAGCTTCTCCCTGGCAGCGGTCATCAGCATCGGCATTCCACTGTTTATCGTCGCCATGGCCTCGCAGAACCTGCCGGGCATGACCGTGCTGCGCGCCAATGGCTATGACGTACCGGCCAGCCCGCTGCTCACCACCACCGGGCTGACATCCATGCTGCTGGCGCCCTTTGGCAGCCATGGCATTCATATGGCCGCTATCAGCGCAGCGATCTGCGCCGGCCCGGAAGCCCACGAAGACCCGAAAAAACGCTACACCGCCGCCATCTGGTGCGGGGTGTTCTACGGCATCGCTGGCATATTCGGCGCCACCCTGGCGGCGTTGTTTACCGCGCTACCGAAAGCCCTGATCCTGTCCATCGCAGCACTGGCGCTGTTCGCTTCGATCATCGGCGGCCTGACTCAGGCCATGAGCGAGCCGAAAGAGCGTGAAGCGGCGCTGATAACCTTTCTGGTAACCGCCTCGGGCATGACCCTGTTCTCGGTAGGTTCGGCGTTCTGGGGAATAGTCGCGGGTTTGCTGACCCTGGCAATTCTTAACTGGGGCAAGCGGGACGCTTGAGTGATCCCAATAAAAAACGGGCTTATGCATAACGCATAAGCCCGTTTTTGTTACAGCCGACGAAATCAGCCGCGCTGACGCTTAGGCAGCACATCCTTAAGCTTAGCGTGCATGCCGCGCAGGGTTTTCTCGGTGCTTTCCCAGTCGATGCAGGCATCGGTAATGGACACGCCGTACTTGAGCTGGCTGAGGTCCTTGGGAATCGACTGGTTGCCCCAGCCCAGGTGGCTTTCCACCATCAGGCCGAC